>Ga0208767_1001901_pt1 | contig 16153 bp, 17 predicted proteins | sample VirMetDEL_Mar_21_FD_184514 | JGI IMG/M metagenome (GOLD analysis project Ga0208767, IMG submission 184514) | Aqueous microbial communities from the Delaware River and Bay under freshwater to marine salinity gradient to study organic matter... | ecosystem: Environmental > Aquatic > Marine >... | reverse complement strand
ATATTTGCCCAGAAGAGGAAGATAATTTAGAATACATATGGCCATACCCTTGATAACAGTATTATCTCGTCATTGCAATTTTAGCAATATAAGTGTAGGAAAAGAAAGACCAAAGTGGTTTGATAGAAAAAAGTGTCTTCAAAATTTAATTGAAACTAAATCTGACGAAATAGATTTAGATATAAAAATTTTATTTGATGGTATTCAAAAATCAGACCACTATGTAAATGATTTTAATATTCCTATAATTAATATAAATGGAGGTACAGGAGCTAAAAGCTATTTACGTTCTATAGAATATGCTAAATTGTTAAAATCAAAGTATGTATATTTTGTAGAAGATGATTACCTTCATAGACAAAATTGGGATAAAATTTTGTTAGAAGGTTTAAAAGAATTTGATTATGTTACTTTATATGATCATCCAGACAAATATAAAAAAGAATATAAAAATTATAAAAGTAATGTAAGATTAACAAAATCTGTTTTTTGGAAAGAAGTTCCTTCAACCACCGATACGTTCGCTTGTAGCATTAAAACTCTAAAAGAAGATTTTGATATACATTATGATTTTAGTAATAGAGGTCATGATGGTTCGTTAGATCATTTGAGATTTTTATCTCTTAATGATAAAGGTAAACGTTTATATTCCTCATTACCTGGGTGGTCAACAACCGTATTATCAAATTATCAATCTCCTTTATATGACTGGAAAAGCTTAGTTGATAGATAAAATATTTTTATGTCAGAAGAAAAAAATGTAATTGGGTCAAATATTGTTACGGGTATTAGACAGGAATATATCGGTAAACGATTGCAAGTTTTAGCTGAAATTCAGATTTATCTTAGCCAACCTGTCGGTATTGGAGAACACCCTAACATAGTTAAAGAAATAAAAAATAAATTGCAGCAATTAAAAGATATTGAAGATATGATTGCAGTAGTTGAAAAACATTATAGTGGTGCTCCAACAGAAAAAAGTAATGAGTAGTAAAGTTTTAATTGCATCAGCTACTGCTAAAAATGATGAAAAAGAAACCCATCTTTATCAAAGTATGCAAGAGCATGGATTTGGTGGTAGCGGTTATAGTGTTCGTCTAGAAATAGAAACTAATAATAAAAGAGGGTTATGTGAAGTTTATAATTCTTTTATTGAAACAAGCGATGGTTATGATTCAATTATTTTTTGTCACGATGATGTAACAATTGATTCGGTTAATTTTGTAGACAGGACACTTACAGGTTTACAAACATATGATGTAGTTGGTGTTGCAGGTGGTAGTAAAATAAAGAAAAATACCCCAATTTTGTGGCATTTAATGACTGATAAAATGACACACAGTGGTATAGTTTTTCACCCTCATCATGAATATAAAGAGTTTTGTTTTCCTACTACCTTTGGCCCCAGACCTAAAGAGGTAGCTGTATTAGATGGGGTTTATCTTGCAGTTAAGCCAAAAACTTTATTTGAGAAGGAAATTAAATTTGATGAAAACATAAAAGGCTTTCATCATTATGATATTAAGTTTTGTATCGATTGTAAGCTTGCAGGATTAACACTCGGTACACTTGATATTAATATCATTCATCAGTCACCTGGTTTGGATGTTTATGATGATACGTTTAAAGATTCGGAAAAATATATGAAAGAATTTTTAGAAGCTCTTAAGTAAGTGACGTTTTTTTCTTTTCATTAACAATTGGATTGGCTATATTTAAAGTAGTTGTATTATTAGCCTGAACTGCATCTCTAACCTGTTGGTTCGAATTTTTTAACGTTAAAGGTAAATTTCTAAATATGTGAGAATGATCATACATTCTCACCTTATCATCATTACTATCATTAGTTACTGTAATAGTACACTGACCACCAACTAAAGTTGCGTCAGTTACTTCACCCGTTGGGGTATTACCCAAAGTATTACTAATGAAAGCATTAAATTCTAACCCTTGCAATAATTTACCAAACAATTTAGTCATTTCTGTTTCTTGAAATTCACAAGGAGCAGTAACATGGTTTAAAGATAATTCGCCTTCAACATGTAAACCGCCTCTTACTATCATATTACCATTAACCCCTAAACTACTATCAATTAAAACCTGACCGCTTTGTTTGTTTTTAATTGAAACTATATTTGCTTCTAATGATAATCTTTCTCCTCCGTCAATGTTTACTTCATTTTCAGATGCAATATTTACCTGTTGACCACCAATATTAGTTATGGTACCCGATACATCCACCCTACCATAAGACTTTAATGATAAACCACCTGCGCCAACTTGAACATTATATCTATTTGCAACATTTAGTGTGTAAGTACCACCAGGTAAATCATCTACATGCACATATTCTAACATTGGGCTTTCTTTTTGTCTTGGATAAACACCGAATGAATCTATCTCAACTGCATCATTTGTAATCTTTCCTACTTTATCTATTCTAAAACTACCGTAGTCATTCATTACTAATCCAATAGTTTCTACTTTGTTTTTAGTAACATCAATAATATGATTACCTCCTAGTCCCATTTTTTCTTCAATTTCAGCTAACTTAGTAATATTATCTGTATATAATTTTTGAAAATTATTAAATTGTTTTCTCACTTCAGGGATCCAGATACCGTCTTGAGAGCTAGGACTAAGTCCAGTACCCACACAAGTAGGACATCTAAATATCGGAGGATATGCTATAGGTGCTGCTGGTACACCGAATCCAAAACTAACGGGAGCGTATAAAGAAATTTCATTTGTTAGACTTCTTACTGATATTCTACCACCATAAAACGCAGAACTACCGTTAGGTGAAACATAAATGTTACCCCCTGATCCTAAACATACGGGACAAATAGCTGGTGTTCCAATTTTAGTTTGTAATGTAGAAGTAGGTTTTATATATTTTTCATCTGTTATTGCTTCTGCTCTCTGAATTTCAAAAAGCTGTTTTACATTAGCAATACCAGCTACTATTTCATGCCATTCTTGAAATGCTTCTAAATTAAAATTACCTATTTTTTGATAATAGTCTCCTTTTACTATATAATCAGAATCCCTTCCTGTGTATAAATTTCTAAATCCTTTTACCGTATCAAATTGATTTAATTGAACTAATTTTTGATCATTATGAGTTGCAAGTTCTACACTCGTTTCTCTAGCAAATTGTTTAAATGATCCATTATAGCCTGAAATTTTAATACTTTCTCTATTATCTGAATTTATAAATTCTAAAGTCCCACCTTTTTGATTTATAACATATTTGTTTTTATAATAATCTATATCTTGCTGATTAACATTATTTGCAGATAAGCTTACATTTTCAAATGACCCCGGGTAATCATAACCTTTATTACCTCCATAAATTCCTAACCAATCACCTTGACCATAACTAGCAGCGAAATATACAGGAAAAAGAGGATCGCCATTATGGAAAAATACCCAAACGTGCGACCCAACAGATGGAACTGCAAATGCACCCTTTGCTTTATTCGAATATACACTAGGGGCATACTCGTAACTAAACAAGTTAACATTATTATTGTTATTAATAATTGATTGATCAAATGCATCATTGATTCTAAATCTATACTTTTCATATATATTACCTTCCTTTTCCCCTACACCGTCATTATTTTGTTGACCTGAAGTTAAATTATCATTAGTTTCAAACTCAGTTGCTTGGAACCCAGAAATACCGGAATAACTACTATCTGATATAGATGCATAATTTTCAGTAGCATTAAATCTACCACTACTCATTTCACCTGTAATTGGAGATGCGCACATACTCCATGGTAATAACATCTTTAAATCTTCATAAATTTCATTTAAGTCGCTGTTAATGTTGCCACCTAAAAATTTAAATTTTTTATCTTTAGGTACTTCATTCCAGTTTTTATAAACGGTTGGTGATATGTGAGGTACAAAAATTTTAACTCTACCCCTACCTTGAGGGTCGTCGTTCTGTATCACAATTCCTAAATAATTACCGTTATATTTTTTCATTTGTAAGCGTTTAAAAAGTCCTTTGAAATCTGTTTTGATAATTTTAAAAATCTTGTACTATAATCTTGCATATATGAAATTGGGTACCCAGAATCATTAAAAGCTTCACCAACCGTAAACTCTTCACTATTAGTTGCAAAATAAAAAGAATATAGCGGTACATATTTTGCAATGTAAGGTTTTTTGTTTTTAGATTTAGCTAAACCGACATCTATAAAATTTGGTAAATAAAAACTACCATAAGGATTTTTTAAATCATTACCAGTTGTTTCGTATCCCCAACTAGTTGGGGATTTAAAATTAACAAGTTGTCCGGGATATTTAGTACCTGAAGTCACATACGTGCCTATTTGATTGTAAGCTAACCCATCCTTGTTAATAATTTTTCTTGAGTCGGAAGATAATTTCCAATATACTTTTAAAATTCTATCATTCGGAAAATCTTCAATTTTTTCAACTTCCCATTCTAATTTAGTTAAAAATTCAACACTTACCTTAATACTACCCGTATTACCATCAGTAGCTAATACGCCATTAAAAATAGTATTACATAATATATCATTTATACCATCGTTTTTTTGGCCAGGAGCAAATGGACCTTCTTCTAACCAATTAGAAATTTTAGTATTGTTTACCACATTTCTAACATTAACGAATTCGTTCCAAGGAGATTTCATTACTTCCGGATCTTCAAAAACATTATTAGTTTGTAATTCGTCTTTATTAAAAAGTTTATATAACTGTAAAAACGTATCTGACATTTTTTCAGCTTTGTTTTTATTCAACTCAATTGGTTCATAATTATAATATATAAAATTATAATCAGGATCTTTCTTTGCAGTTGCAAAAGAAGGGGAATTTGCAAATGTTTGATAAAAGAAAGGCGTTCCTTCAGGTATACGTTCTACTAAAGTTAAATTAGTTATTTCCTTTTGAGATGATTTTGTAGGGTTTAAAACCGGTCTTTCTATTTCACTATCAATTGTTTGATTTTCTACTCTATCATCTAATAAAGTAATAGATTCCTGTGCTAATGCTTCTTCACTAACAATAGTTTCTTTTTTTATAACATTTTCAATAACTTTAGGGTCTTGATTATAATTTCTTCTATCTTGTTTAGTGAAAGTTGTTTTAACTCCTTCACACCCTAATAATTTTTTAAGATTTAATTTTCCTAATTCAAACTGTTCTAATTTTCCTAACTTTTTTAAGTTGTAAGCGTCTTTTACTTCCGCTATTGCACCTTTTATGGTGTTTTTAATATTGTTAAAAGCATCTTTAAATGCAACTCCAATTTCATCAAATGATGGAATTAAGTCATCTAATGTAGGTAATCCTCCAAAAAAATCTCCTATCAAACCTTTAATTTTATCAGTAATACATTTTACTATATCTTTTATATTTTTAGCTGCTCTTTTAAAAATATTTTGTTTAGCAGCAGGTTGTGATTTTTGAACTAAATTACCTAATGCATCTTTAGCACCTTTAACATTAGCACCTGAAGTTAACCCAGTTAAATTATCCGTAGGTGAAGTTAACGTTGGAGGTTTTAAAGCAGTTATATCTCCAGTAAAATTACTTTTAATGGAATCTTTAATAGCTACCCCTTTTTGAAATATATTTTTAATACCACCGGCCACGCCGCCTACTGCTGCCCCAACTGAACCTGCAAATGAAGCCGCTATACCCGATACACCACTTATTGCCCCAGCAATACCACTAGCAATACCACCGGTAAGACCTTTTGCTTTATTTGCAGCTGCAGATTTTATTTGATCGAATGAAGCCACATTAATATTTAGTAGCATATTTAAATTATAAAACTTGAATTAATAGATAGTTATATTATAATATTATTATGCGATTATGTGTTATACCAGACCTACATACTAAAACTTTTGTAGCAGATGAAATTATTGAAAAAGAAAATGATAATGTAGATCAGTTTATTTTTTTAGGTGATTATTTTGATGATTATTTCGACACACCTGAACAAAATAGAGAAGTTGGGTTGTTTATTAACGAATATATTAATAACGATAAATTTAAATTTCTAATTGGTAATCATGATTTGCATTATATTATTAATCACCCAGCTTTAAGATGTATTGGTTCATTTCAACAAGAAAAATTTGATGCTATTAATGAAGTGATTTCTGCTGATGCATGGGAAAAATTTGAATGGACTTATATTGTTGATAGGTGGTTGTTTTCTCATTCAGGAATTTTATGTGATGGTATTTTTAATCAAGAAGTACACGATGGTAATTTAAATTTACACATACAAAGTCTTTACGAAGAAAATAAAACAACTTCTGAAATTTTGGGTTATGGTGGTACATTTTGGAATAAAGAAGTAAGGAGAGAGATTCCTTTCTTTGCTCAATCAGAAGATTTTATTTACAATCAAATGTATGGTCATACTGTTTTAGCTAAATGGCAATGCACACAATATGTGGGGTATAGATCTTATTGTATAGATGAATCAAGTCAAGTGTATTCAGTAATTGATACTTCAAACGATTATGTTGAAATTAAGAGAACATCTTATAATCATAGATATTGGCCAGGTGAAATAAAATGGTTAGCGAAAAACAATCAAATAAAAAATTTATAAGTTTATCAGGGCCGAGTTGTTCTGGTAAAACTACTTTGGTCGGTGCTATAAACTGGGGCGATTATTTTAAAGATTATTACTTAGTTGAATCTCATACAAGGGCTTTAAAGTCTAAAGGTATGCAGATCAATGAAAAAGGTAGTGATGAAACTCAGATAGCTGTGATGGATATTCATCATAGTAATTATGTTAAGTTTAATACTAAAACTAATACTAAAGCGTTCATAACTGATAGATGTGTTTTAGATGGTATTGTATATACTGAATGGTTAGCTAATACAGGTAGGATTCATAAAAATATATTATATTATGCAAGTAAAATTTTTATGGATATAAAAGATAAAATTGATGTTTTATTTTATTGTGAACCAGTTGAATATACTGATGATAAAGACAGGAAAATGTCTAAAGAAGATCATGAAATAGTTTGTAACTTATTTGAAGCCTATATTGGTATGTTTGATCTTAATCAAATAGTTAGATTAAAAGGTTCAGTAGAAGAAAGAGTAAAGATAGTTAATAACAAACTTAAGCATAATAAAAGACCTAAACTTAGTGAACAAGAGATTTTATGGAACAGTTAGATAATACAAACATTAGTACACATCTTGGTAAGTCTAGTGATTATAAGTCGCAATACGATCCAAGTTTGTTAGTAAGAGAGCCAAGACAAAGTAATCGAACTTATCTTGGAATTGAGGACGATAATCTACCTTTTGTGGGTTATGATGTATGGAATGGTTACGAGATTTCCGCATTAACAAATAATGGTAGACCTATAGCTGCAATTGCAAAAGTAATTTATCCATGTAATAGTAAGTACATTGTAGAGTCAAAGTCTATGAAGCTTTATTGGAATAGTTTCAACATGACAAAGCTTGGTAATACAGTACAAGAAGTTATGGGTGAAATAGAGAAGAAAGCAATTGAAGACTTGTCTGAACTACTTGAGACTAACGTAAGTGTTCAATTGTTTTATGATGATATGTTGATTGAAGATTACCTTAACTTCGAAAACGTTACTCAACTTGATGCTGAAGTTAGTGAGGATATTGTATTTGATACCTATTCAGAAACACCTGAATTGCTTCAAGTAGAAGAGCATAGTGACATTCATACAAGGCAATACATTTCTGGTTTATTGAAATCAAACTGCAGAGTTACATCTCAACCAGATTGGGGTGACGTTTTTATTAGTATTAAAGGTAATAAATTACCGACTAATGATAGTCTACTGAAATATATCGTTTCATTTCGTGATGAATGTCATTTTCATGAAGAGATTTGTGAATGTATATATAAAAGACTATGGGATACTTTCTCTCCCGAAGAGTTAGTAGTTAAGTGTTTATATGTTAGACGCGGTGGCTGGGACATTAATCCTCATAGGTGCTCCCATGAGCATTTATATAATGAGATTACATACGACATAGGTAAGATCTTTCCTAAACGACCTCGACAGTAGTTCGTGTTCCATAAAGTAAAATGGCCCGAGGGTTCGAATCCCGGGCCATTTTTTTGCGTGCGTAGCGGATAGAGCGCGTCGTCTCGTATTACCTAGGTAAATTAAACGTAACCTAATATTCTTCTTCTTGCATGGTTAGGACCAACAGCGGCTCCAACGTCTGCAAAAGAAACGGTTACTACACTACTTGCTAATGTAAATTTTACAGCATACCCATCGTCGCAAATCAATGCAAAACTAACAGGTCCTGGAGTATCGTCAAATTTTGTATCAAATACAGTGTTAGTACCAGCACCAGGGTCAGTAACAGTAACAGTTTGATTAGCCTGATAAGCACCAGGATCGTCAAAAATAATACCAATTACTTGATGACCATTATAGGTACCAGCAGTTGTTAATACCACTGCATTGGTATTACCAGGTGCATCATAAGAAGCTGAATAATTAGGAGAAGGAGGTGCACCATAAATTTTTGTTTTATCGTAACACCCTAAATCAAAAGATGAAGTCGAATCAAGAGCTGACATGTATATATTTATTGTTCTCCGACAAAAAAGCCCGACCTTTCGGCCGGGCTGTGAGTAACAACTGTATATTTCGATTAGAAGTATACTGCCTGAGAACCTGGCGTAAATGCATCGCCAAGATTCTTAACAATGATAACGTGGTAGTACAAGTTAGCACCGAAGATGTTGTCAACAACACCATAACGGGTTAACAAGCCGACTCTCGGAGCGAAGTCGTTAGGACCAATTGTTCTCTGAACCATAACAGGAATGTATGGACAGTAGATGATACCAGTGTCATAAAACTCAGGACCTTTATAACCAAGCAATGCATACTCAACACGTGTTGAACGAGCACTTGCAGGTGTGTAAGAACCCTGGTTAGGCTGTGTAATGTAACCTGCATTCTGCTCGTACTGAGCTTCTGTGCGGGTGTCACGGTAAACATTGAAGCGACCACCGAGGTTACCAACTTTAGCAACACCAACGGGCTGTGTGTTAACATTACCCTGAACGGGTACCCACTGGAATTCAGGCAACATCTCAAGGATGGCTGCAACACGAGGTGTGGAAACAATAAAGTTAGCAGCACCACGTCTGTTTCTAATAGCAATTCTGTTTGCTTCAATAATGATTCTCTGATAGAAGTCTCTGTTACGCTCAACTAACCAGCGACCGTCAGCAGACTGAGGTGCCCAGATAGAATAACCGTTTCCGGATCCATTATTAAGAGCAACCTGAACCATACGCATCAACATTTCACGATCGATCTCAGCCTGCAATTCGTAAGACATTGCATTGGTAAGTTCGGTGTCGATGTCAATACCGTTCATGTTCTTAAGGTCCTGCTCTAATTCAACAGACCAACGAGCTGCTAATCTACGAGTACCAGCTTCAACAGCTGTTTTCTCAAAGCTAACAACGACCTGAGGAATACGTCCAGTCAACTCAAAGTTAGCAAGGAGTTTTGCAACACCTTGATCCTGAGCAACAAATGCGAAATCACTGTTACCAGATAATCTGTTAGAAGATGTACCTGTGAAACGTGTATCCAAGAACTGGTAACCCAATTCTTTACCATTTGTGTTCTGCCCAGCATTTCCGTTAGGATCGAGAGCAGTATTGTAAGCAGACAATGGTCCCTGTACACCAGCAATGCTAGCGCTGTTGTAAAGCTGTGTAGGATGTCCATCAGGTCCGGCATGTCCTAATGCATCAGTGTCATACTTATAACGTAATGCGAATGCCAATCCAACGGGTCCACTCATAGGCTGAACACCAACAATTTCGTTGGTAATCAACTCAGGGAACGTACGACGGATCATAGGAATCAAGATCTTAGGCAATCGGTAATCACCAGATGCATAAGTATCACCAGTAGCATAGCTATTGTTGATTTCACCAGCTTGAGAACCACCAATTCCGTTAGGAAGATAAGCGGTACCATTACCAAAAGCAGAACCATTTCCACCTGAAACGTTTGCTTCATTTAAACACCATTGCTCTTGGTTTTCCAAAAGCATGGCAGTGTTAAGACGATTGTGATCGTCATCAAGGGGTTTGACATTATCGGAAGAGTAATCCAAAACTGGACCCCACTTTTCCAACAATGACTTCGCCCTATTTCCATCAATATAGGCCTGTGTCGGTCTAATAGTATTAGTATTCATAATTTTAACTATACGGGTTTAAGAGCACTCTACCAAGAGCGCTGAAAATTTTATGTAAGGTAATAAGTAATGAGTTTAGTACTTACTAAGTTCGCCTAAGTAAGCATTAAAATACGGATTGTCACCATCTTTAGATTGTTTAGTAGACTCAGTAATTACTTCAGCTGGTCTATCAACATCTTTGCTGACATTCTGTCTTTTTGCTTGCTCGTGCAAAACTTCAAGATGTTCTTCATGACTCTTATCAAACATCTTCAATGTGTAATCAAAGTTCTCGGTAATAAACTTAGCAGATTTACCTGTAAGAACTTTCTTACAAAATGCAGCTTTATCTTCAGATAATTCAGAACATTTCTGTTCGAGTGTTAACTGAGATTTCAATCTTGCATTTTCTTTAGCTAACTTTTCAGCTGCGGCGCTGACTTCGTTAACTTTCGCTGTAGACTCATCAATTCTAGTTTTACCATCAACTATGGCATTTTTAATTGCATTTTTCTGTAAAGCTGCATCTACTGCGAGTACTTTTCTCATTTCAGATAGCATTTTTGCTGATCTCTTATTTTTAACGGCTTCATTAATGCTCTTTTGAGGAACGAGCTTTTCGAGGTAAATATCAAGGTACTTACTGACCTTGTTAACAATGTCGCCTTTAAATTCAGAAGCCTCTGTTGTAAGAGCCTTGCTGTATTTCTCAACCAATTTAATTAATTTATCAGAGTGGTTCTTATCGATTGCGCTAACAACCTTATCTAACTTATTAGAATGGTCTGTATCAATAGCCTCAAGCAAATGCTCAAGCTTAGCAGAATATTCATCGTCTTGCTTAACTAAAGCAGCCTCAACATGAAGCTGAACCTTCTTGTTAAATGCTTCTTCAATTTGCTGCAATGTTTCCTCGGTGAGGATTTCTTGAGCTTTTTCTTGGAGTATATCTTTGATGTTTTCCATATTAAAATAATTTCTTTTTGTAAGCTTTCGCAATTTTTGCTTTTAACTTATCTTCGACTACAGTGCGTAAATTAGAGTGAGCTTTTTTATACTCACCATTGGTAATATTTTTTATAAAATTTCGAACCTCTGTACGCTGATGTGTCATATAGTTATAAAGATTATTTATGCTTTCCCGCCTAAATTATCTAAAAATTCAATTACCTGTTGTTTTAAAAAGTCGTTAATTTCTTTTTTAGGTAATTGAACAATGCTTTTTTCAAAATTTTCGTAATGTTCTTCGTATCTACCATTTTCGGCTAATACATATTGCTTACTTTCTAAAATACCATTAACAAATGCTTTTGGACAAGAAGGATCAGATACACAATCAACTGCGACCAATCTCATATCAGAAACTTTATTAATACCTTCTTTCTCTTCGGTTAATTGCCCTAACGCTCTAGAACTCATACCCACTTTTACTCCATCGTTAATAAGACTTTTTACAATTTGCCCACAAGGAGTGGAAAGAACTTTAGACTTACCATAAAAGATATTACCTTCACACCATAAATTGGTTACCATATGGCAAGCTCTTTCTAGATCAACTTCAGCAGATGTGGGGTGGTTTAACTCACCCATACTTCTTTTTTCAGCGACCATTTCTTTCATATATCGTTCAACTTCACGATTTAATTCATCTTTAGGATAAATTCGTTTGTTGCGATTTACATCTTCCGCCATCATGTAAGGGCCTTTAATATAAAGTGTTTGCCCAGAGCCTGTGCTCTTTTCCTCAACAATATATTCAAACTCTTCTTTCGGCGCCGGATTTTCTACTAATAATCTGAAAGACATCTTATTTATTATTTATACTTAATTTAAATTTTTTAAGATTATTTTAACAATTCAATTCTTTTTCGGTTAATATTTTAAATTCTATACCTTTCTTTTTAGCCCATTTATCTGCTGCTTCCCATTTGGCCTTATTTACCACATAAGTTTTTTGTTCGTATAACATTGTAGTTCTTCTTTTATATTTTTTAGGTTTAGGAGCACTAACTTGAGAGGAAGGTTTTATTTCTATTAAGTAAGTTTTAACTCCGGAAGATTCTTTCAAGGTAATAAGACCGTCAACAAAATATCGATGTATTTTACCATCTAAAGGGCTTTTATATGGTACAACCACACCTTCACTATTCCAAGCAATAATATTTGGATTACAGTCACACCATCTGAAAAATTTTAACTCCCAACCTGAACGATAAACAGGAAGAGAGTTACCTTTATATTTTTCTCTTGCTTTAGGTCTAAATACTCCTTGTTTGAAAGGCATGTAAATATTTACAACTATCCAATTAAGAACAATGGTGGTTCTGCATCACCCATACCCGGTGAAGCACCGGAGAATAATTGTTCTTCTAATTTAGCTTTTTCTTCTCTTCCTTCTTGAAGAAGATCATAATTGAGAACACCACCTCCAAATAATTGCACGTTACCATATTTACCTCTTACTCGCCCCACAACAATCTTAGTAAGAGCTAATGCATAATAATAAACCCACTCTTCTTTTACAACCCATGATATGGGTTTTTCTACATAACATTCAATAGTAGCCCAAAAGTTTTCATCTGTTTTTGGTTCAGGAAAAATTTGCATATATTGGGTACGTTCATTAAAATTAATAGCTTTCTTCAAAGCTAGCATTTTTTCTCTTGTATCAAGCCAGTTCTTTAAAATGTACCAACTAATTAAATCGAAACCGTAATTACCCATTGAGTAACTAAAATATGTTTGCTGTGCTAAAGTTTGTTCGATTGTAAAAAGAGTATTTACTCCGTCAGATGAACCAACCTCGAAAGTTCTAACTGAATTTACTTTTCTATATTCATCTAAAAGATAATCATAACTTTGATTTAGCTCCCTTTGATCGGGTTTTAAATCTTTACCAACTTGAAATATGTATGGGTTGGCTGCTTCTCCAATTACCATTTTACTAAGGTTATATAATGGAGCAAATTGTTTGCCTTGATTGTCTTTATATCGATAATTAAACATTGGATTTAATTTAGCTTCTTCTGTAGTTGCTAAACTCTCTCCTCTGTTAGCTGTAAATAAAACATCTAGCCTAACCCCTCTACCTCTTTCGTATAAACTCGTATTAAAAACCAAATATTCTCTAGTAAAGCCAGCATACTTAGTAAACATCTCTATAGCGATACTAATATTCTCAAATAGTTGATCTTGATGTATTTCAATGTTTATTAGAGGTGCTCCTAAACTACGGGATATTCTATCGGCTAATCTATTATAACCATCAATTCTACTATTAAGATTAGTAGAATAAAAAGACGAAATAGGTTCTACTTGCGTGCAATCTTGGTTAGACATTAATATTATTTAAGCAAAGTTTGAGACATCCATACTAACGATTCTATTTTCGTTATTTGTAATACCTGCAAACGGTAAGGAAACAATTCTTTTTTGTATATCCTCTTGCCCATAACTACCTACATTTTCACCATTCTTAAAAGATCCAATCGAAAAAGAAATATCCCTTATAGACAATGTAACATTGTTAGAACCGTATTCGTTCGTAAGGGTAGAATTTTGCAAAAATGACCCTGATAATAAATCAGGAAAAGTTAAATTGTTTTTTGTAGGATTATCTTTAAAATTATCTAAAGGTTTTATAATAAAAAATTCTCCCGCAACATTTTGATCTATAGTATTAAGATATGAAAAACTTATAGGAAAACCTATCGGTCCCATACTCACCATCCCATTACCTGAAGCTATCATTCTAACCCAATCAATTACAAAATTATATTCTTCAGTTATAGTTGAAAACCTTCTTAACGTTTGTGACTTAGTTTTCATATTAATAACTGTTTTTCTATAGCCACTAAAATCTAGTAAAAATAATAAATCCCAATTACCTGTTTCTATATTACCATCAATTGTAGTTATTGTAACTTGTTGTGTTTCCGGTACAGTAAGATTTGCTAAATTACCTATTTCGTTTACATTATACCCCGGAAAATATTTTATAACTTTGTTTGCTACTTTTTGTATACCTGCATTTTCATCTTCAGATGCAATTGCAAAATCTAATAAAGTTATATTACCTCCCGTATACCTTTGTCTTTCTTTAGGTAAAATACCATTTAAATAAAATTTTCTTTTAGATTGATCTGCATCTTTTAAATTAAAATCAGTAACACAACCGTATTCATTAAAAACAAAAGATTGGATGTTTGAAGCATTTACAGTTTGATTTTTTACTTTAGAAGAGACATTATTATTGTTTATATAAGTAGATGCGAAATCTATAGGAAAAGCAGATAAATTATTTTTAAATGCATCGACAAATGTTTCTAAAGAGGTATTATAATTTTTTATTCTTCCTAAATTTTCCTCCTGTGTTTGAGACCTAGCATACAATAATAGATCAGGGTAATCAATAACACTTATTGCGGGGTAATTAGATAATTCTGTTATAGACCTATTCATTATAAATAATTTTTAATAGTAAGTAAAATTGGTACCGCTACATTTTGATATCCATTTGATTGTTTTACAGTTGGTAAAGGTAAACCTGTCAAAAATCTACCGGCAAAATTTACAAATATTTTAGGTACAGCTAAATGTTCAGTAAAAGCTGGTCCTACTATTCCTTGAATTTCTACTGAATTAGCTGATGAATTACTTACGCTTTTAAAAGTAAAAGGAAATGCATTATTTTCAGCTGAAAATACACCTGCACCTGATATTGATCTAGAATTCCAATCAATAATAATATTGCAATTACTAGTATCCGGACTTAAATCATTACCACCGTAAACTAAACTTATTTCAGTTCTTTTAAATCTTTGATAATTTAGTTCATATAGTTCAAGCCAATTTATATCATTTTCTTCTCTTATATTATAATTAATTTTTGCAGGATATACAGTTCCAGGGGGATAATAATAATTAATGGGTCCAAAATACCCTGCTATACTATCATCATTTCTTTGTTCAGCTGATACGGAAGGTGGTTGCGGCTCATCCGGTGCACTTAAATTGGGGTATGGTAAATTTAATGACGAAGCAGTACCAGATGCTAAAACAATATTTTGGTTTTGAGCAAAATCTGCATTTGGTATTATATCATATACTCTACCAAAAGAATCAAATTTTAAAAATCCTATATCTGAATATTCTACTGTTTGTTGACTTACCCCTGGTGAAATAGGAACGTAAAAAGGATCCCCATCTACTATTACAACAGCATCTGTTTTAATATAATTTGTTGTAAAATCAATAGGAAATAAATTAGTATAATCTCTAATATATGTAGTAAAATTACCTACTGTAATTTTTTTATTTTTATCTACATTAGCTTGCTCTGAAACATCTACTACGGTTAAAAAATCATTTGTATCGATGGTTTCCGCAATCAAAGAAGGTAATTGTGATATCGATTTACTAGCCATTATTATTATTTAAGATTAAATTAAATTTATACACTCGACTCTTGAGATATTGTATCGTCATAGGGGGTACCTGCTTCGTTGGCTGTTTTATCATTTAATACCCTATTCTCTTGTAAGAAAAAATCATAAGTTTTACCAGCTAAATAAGTCTCTAACATAAGACCAACCAAGTTAACATTAGTTAGTAAATTACTACCTCTACCAGGTAATGTTATACTTGGTTTCATTAAATTTAAAAGATCTTCCTGCAATGTAAATATCAAAGATAATACTCTATTAACTACAGCTCTAGAAAAAATTTCATTTACACCAATAAAGTTATTTGCATCAGGCTTAAAATCTGTTATATATAACTCATCTGGATTAAAATAACTTACACCATTATAAACATCTAAAATTTGATTTTGGTTAAGTCTTACTTTTTTAACGTTTACTTTTCTAAAAATAAAATTTCTTAATTGTAATGTATTTGAAATCATTTTTAGTAT
>Ga0208767_1001900_pt1 | contig 16156 bp, 18 predicted proteins | sample VirMetDEL_Mar_21_FD_184514 | JGI IMG/M metagenome (GOLD analysis project Ga0208767, IMG submission 184514) | Aqueous microbial communities from the Delaware River and Bay under freshwater to marine salinity gradient to study organic matter... | ecosystem: Environmental > Aquatic > Marine >... | reverse complement strand
CGACAACGCTGTGTTTGCTTGGGACGAAAGTGAAGATAAATTTGTAGTTGGTACTACTACAGCAACAGGCGCTGATACTGGCAATTTAACCATTGCAACAGGTACACTTGTTGCAAATATCGAAGGTAATGTAACTGGTAGTGCAGATACACTAACAACTGCAAGAGCAATAGCATTAAGCGGTGATGTAGTTGGAACTGCAGACTTTGATGGTAGTGCAGGTATTAGTATTAGTACAACTATACAAGCAAATAGTGTTGCACTTGGAACTGACACTACAGGCAACTATGTTGCAACTATCACAGGTGGTAATGGTATTGCTAGTACTGGTGCTACATCAGGTGAAGGCATTGCTCATAGCCTAAGTGTTGACCTAGCAGACACCACCACCTTTGCAAGTGATGGCACTGCAAGTAGAGCAGTTGTACTTGATGGCAGTGGCAACTTCAGTGCAGGCACTATTACTGCAGCATTAACAGGCAACGTTTCTGGTAACGTAACAGGTAGTTCAGGAAGTTGTACAGGTAACAGTGCTACAGCAACAACAGCAACTAACGTTACAGTAACAGCAAACAACACTGCGAATGAAACTGTGTACATCACTTTTGTTGACGGAGCAACTGGCACACAAGGCATAGAAACAGACACAAACTTATCATATAATCCAAGTACAAACACATTAAGCACATCAATCTTTGATGGTGAAGCAAGCAGCGCACAATATGCTGACTTGGCAGAGATTTACGCAGCAGATGCAGAGTATTCACCAGGCACAGTGGTAAAAGTAGGCGGCATTGCTGAAATAACCCAAGCAGATCCTGACGCACAATATCTAGCAGGTGTGATTTCAACTGCTCCTGCTTACTTGATGAACAGTGCTGCAGACGGCGAAGCAGTTGCACTAGTAGGTCGTGTACCAGTGCGTGTTGTAGGGTCCATAAATAAGGGTGAGGCTGTATTTGCAACGCACAATGGTAAAGCAAGTTCAAACGGCGCAGGCCCAATCGTTGGAATTGCATTAGAATCTAATAGCGATTTAGGCGAAAAACTTATTGAATGTTTGTTGAAAGTGTAGTATAATGTCAGAACAAGGTAAAAATATGGAACCAAAAAACGAAAAACCACAAACACCATTAAAAGAAAATGGTGGTGTTATGATGGAAGGCCATATCAGAATCTTTGATCCTGAAACTGGCAAAGACATTGTAAACAAACGCAACGCTATTCACTATGAAAACATGAGTGAGGCACTTGCACTTAGCATAGCAAACAAGACCACAGGTTTTATTCATGAAATGGCATTCGGCAACGGTGGTACCAGTGTAGATCCAACAGGTGTTATTACATACTTGCCAGCAAACAGTAGTGGTGCAAATGCAAGTTTGTACAACCAAACCTATTACAAAGTAGTTGACGATAGTAGCAGTCTAAACACTGATCCCGGTCGCAACAAATTTACAGTAAATCATGTAGCAGGTACAATATACACCGACATTGTTGTGAGTTGCTTGCTTGATTTCGGCGAGCCTAGTGGACAACAAGCCTTTGATAACACCAGTAATTTTAACGAAACATATACATTTGATGAGTTGGGCTTGAAGAGCTGGGTTGGTACAGTGAATACTGGAAAACTGCTAACTCATGTTGTTTTCCATCCTGTCCAAAAAAGTTTGAACAGATTAATACAGATTGATTACACAATAAGAATTCAAACATTAACCAATTTGAGTGCAGTATAATGTGTAGTTATATTTGTGGCATAAATAACATAAGAATGTGGAGTTAAAAAAACATGGCATATACAGTTAATAAAACTAACGGATCTGTATTAGCAACAGTAGCAGACGGTACAATTGATACTTCGACAGACCTAGTTCTTGTTGGTAAGAACTATGCAGGTTACGGTGAATTCTTAAACGAAAACACTGTAAAGTTACTAGAAAATTTTGCTAATACCAGCGCACCCAGTTCACCACTTGCAGGTCAATTGTGGTGGGACACAACAAACAGTCTACTCAAAGTCTACACTGGTAGTGCATTTGTAGTTGTTAGCACTGCTACTGCAAGTGCTAGTCAACCAAGTAACAATGTAACAGGCAGTCTTTGGTGGGATACCACAAACGGACAATTAAAAGTTTACAATGGCAGTAGTTTTGTTACTGTAGGACCAACCTTTACTGCAGCACAAGGAACATCAGGTGCTATTGTTGAAACAGTAACAGACAGTGGCGCAACAGATCATGTGGTTGTTAAACTATATGCAGGCGGTACAGTAGTTGGAACAGTTAGCAAAGACACACAGTTTACTCCACAAAGTGCAATTGCTGGCTTTGCTACTATCAGCCCAGGCATTCAACTTTCAAGCACAGTAAGTGGTGCCAAGTTCCAAGGTACATCAACAGATTCAGATGCACTTGGTGGTGTAGCAGCAGCAAACTATTTGCGCAGTAATGCCAGCGATACAACAAGCGGCACACTGGGTATACTTAACGACACAGGACTTAGTGTTGGTGTTGATGCAGACTTGACAATGAGTGTAAGCGGTAGTAATGTAACTGTTAAAAACGTAACCACAGATGGTGATATCATCTTTAATGTAAACGATGGCGGCAGTGACACAGTTGCAATGACAATTGATGGTGCAACATCAAGAGTCACATTAGCAGGTGATCCAACAGCTAACTTGGGTATTGCTACTAAACAGTATGTTGATAACAGTATCAGTGCAGGCGGCGCACAAGATCCACTACTAGCAGACGGTAGTGTACAAATTCAAGGTGTTCTAATTCCAGATGGATCGGGCACAAGAGATTTGGGTTCAAGCAGTGCACCATTTGCAACCATTTACGGTGAATCAACTTCAGCACAATACGCTGACGTCGCGGAAATGTTCGCACCCGATACACATTATACACCAGGCACAATTGTTGCACTTGGTGGTGCTGCAGAAATTACAGCAGCAAATGACGAACTTGCTGAAGATGTATTTGGTGTTATCAGTACAAAACCAGCATACTTAATGAACAATGCACTAGCAGATGGACAACCAGTTGCTGTTGCAGGTCGTGTGCCAGTTCGTGTTGTGGGAATGGTAAATAAAGGTGATAGACTAGTTAGTGCAGGCAATGGTCTTGCAAGAGCAGCAGCACCAAGTGAAGCAAATTCATTTAATGTAATTGGTCGCGCACTACAATCCAAAACAACAATGGAAGAAGGCACTGTAGAAGCCTTTGTTACTATTAATTAATCGGAGAAACTAAATGGCTTATACAACTGGTGATACTATCCTCGATAATCACTACAATGACTTTGCAACCAGTGTCAACACTATATGGGGCACAGGTAGTAGCGTCAGAGGATACGGACAAAGTACAACAATCAGTAGTGTAAGTGCAGGTACAACTATTACTGCCACACAATGGGCAACATTGCTTAACAGAATTCGCAGCATCAGTGATCACCAAGGTAATGATGCAAGTATTACAGTAGATACAGTAACAAATCCTGCCGCAGGCAACACAATCAGTGTAATTTCAACACTTGCAGCAGACATTGGCACAGTTGACGCCAGTGCTGCGGTTGCAACAAACGCTGCAGGATTTGGCACAGCAATCACCGATACTGCAGCTCTTGCTACTTCGCTTACAGGCACAATCACACAAACAAACACATTAACATTTTCAAGTGCAAATGCAATGCGTTATGGTTGGAATGCAGGTGGCAAAATTGAGGTAAGTTGGAGTCTAAGCGGTGGTACCAGTGATGACAAGTACAACAACTGGGTGGCACTGGCAACTGCATGTGGCACATATCAAATTTTTGCCAACACATCAGGTAAAACAGGTGGCAGTGGCACAGCAAACATCAATCTAACCAACGAAGGTTTCTATGATATGGGCACTGGTGCAGTAACATCATTTAGGCAGTATGAAGATACAGCACCTTACACAGCCAGTCGCATTGATCTTAATACCAATCTTAATGCAGCACCAGGCAGTGCTACAGTAATGACACTGACCAGTCTTTGGGTTGATGGCGCAGCAGATGACGTTAGTTACAACAAAAACATCTACAATGTGCTTGATCAAGTTGATGGTACAAAGACCACAACATTCAGTTGGTATCCACCAGCAACCACATACCTCACAGCCACATGGGGTACACCTTCTTGGTCAACCACAGTTAACTCACACGCATAAGATTGACACACATAATATATTGACAGGGCCGCAAGGCCCTGTTATAATGAGTACATGGAAAACTTAGAACAATTTGCAAAGCAACGTCTTGACTGGAATCGTCAACGACTGACACTGCATGAATCACAACAAGCAAGATTAACTGTTCCGCACAACGGCGGACTGTTCACAGTGGACATGACACTGTTGGTGTATTTGCGTACAACTACAGTGGATCAATGTGTGCTCATAGACAGTTATGAAAATCCTGTGCAAGTAGATGTTGCACAACTGTTAGAACAGTGTGAACAACGTTGGCAGGAAGTGCTAAATGATTGGCACAATCAATATCAAGAACTTAAACGCATAAGAAAGGTAGAACAACTATGAGTGACGGACCATTTCAACAAGCCTTTGACGCAGACACCCATGGTGTTGTACGCAGAGAAATTGTAACATATCGTTATGTAGATGGTGTTATGATTTTGGAAACTGCAACACGCACCTACAGCGGAGGTGACTACAATGACAGTAGATCAACAATTCCACTAGTGGAGAACAAGTAATGGAACCAGTAGACCCAAGTCGTAAACATTTTTATCTAAGCATGATTAAAAGTGGTGTGAGACTAGCAGGCTGTCTAATGACGATTCCGTACGGTGTGGTAGCATTGGCGGCAATGTTTGCAGTTGCTGAATTTATTGGAATTGCAGAAGAACTGTGAGCCAAGGCTGTTTACTGTTAGCAACTGAGCATGACTCAATTGACTACATTGGTATGTCCAATCTGGCGGCTTCGCTTGTAATGAAGCATTTGGACATCCCCACTCACATACACATCAATCCAAAGCCCGAACAAGGTAATGTGAGAGCATTTCGTTGGGATGATGGCAGTGTGGAAACTGTACAATGGCACAACAGTGACAGAGTGGATGCATTTGATATTAGTCCATTTGAAGAGACACTGTTGATAGATGTAGACTATCTCACATTCAACAACAGTCTAGCAGGTGTGTTTGGCAGTGCTAACGAGTTTTTGTGTTATAATCATGCTTGGGATGTTACACAAACAGGCACACTTAACAACGAAACATACATGACTCGCAATGGGTTAAACATGTTGTGGGCAACTGTGGTGTACTTTCGTAAAACAGAACTAGCACACAACATCTTTGAAACCATGAAGATGATACAAAACAGTTGGGGTTACTACAGTCGACTGTATGGCTTTATGGGCGGCAAATATCGAAATGACTTTGCACTCACAATAGCACACCAGCTAATGAATGGATATACAAACAATACATGTACATTTGATCATGCTCTAGCAACACTTGGTACAGAAGATACAATCTATGCAGTGAGAGACAACCAACTGTTGATACGTTATCGTAACGGTACAGAACACAATGCACTGCGTATACAGGACACAAATCTACACTGTATGAACAAACGTTGCCTACAGGATGAACAAATACTAGAAGGACTTTGGAAACTTGCAGCCTAAGAACGGACAAGGATTCTTAACTTTTGCTCACAACACAGCAGATGTTGATTATGTTAACATGGCATATTTGTTAGCATTGAGTATCAAGCGCAGTTGCAATATCAACAACTTTAGCGTTGTGGTCACACAAGGTACAATGCTCACAGATGCACAACGTGATGTATTTGATCACGTGATCGAAATACCAAAAACACCGCCTTTCTATAGTGAATGTCTTGCTTGGAACTTGACACCATACAAAGAAACATTTAAACTAGAATGTGACATGTTAGTACCACGCAGTATTGATCATTGGTGGAGTGTGTGCAGGCTTAGTGACGTAGTGCTTACCACCAGTGTAAGAAACTACAAAGGAGAAATCAGTGACAGTAGATTTTACAGGCGTTATTTTGATGCCAATGACTTGGTTGATGCTTACAATGGCTGTATGTATTTTCGTTTTTCACAGAATAGCAAAACGTTTTTTGATACAGCACAATCCGTTTATCAAAACTGGGATCTTTATCGCGATAGGGTGCTTGTTGGCAGTAACTATCCTAGTGTTGACACAGATGTTTGCTTTGGTGTTACTGCAGCACTTGTCGACAAACCTAGTTACATTCCATTAGATGTGCCAACTTTTACACACATGAAGGGTGCTATAAATGGTTGGAAGTCACACATGGACTGGCGTGATGCAGTGCAATGGCACATTGATGATCAACACAATCTGTTTGTGGGAGGTGTTGCACAACAGTATCCCTTTCATTACTACCAAAAAGATTTTTGTACACCCGAGTTGATAGAACACTATGAGTTTTAATAACAAATACCAATTAGAGTTTAGAATCACCTACAATGCCGCAGGTGAACTTACCAGTGACAAAATAACTGCCCGACCAGATGAGATTTGGGAACAGGCATATATATGTGTAGAAGAACATTTTAGCAAACGTCCAGGACACAGAGTCATAGACGGTGTTCTAGTAGAAACTGACACAGCCATACATGTTTATCACAAACCAGCACATGGTGTGCTAGTAAACAACAATCCATATTTTTGCAAAGAGGAAATCAATGACGCAAGTTGATGTAGCAGATCTAGACTGCATATTTCTTACCTATTATGAGCCCAAGCGAGAAGAGTTTTGGGCACAGATCTCAAACATGGTACCATGGGCAAAACGTGTTGATGGTATAAAAGGCAGTGACGCTGCACACAAAGCCGCTGCGGCGGCCAGCGATACAGAACGTTTTGTACTCATAGATGGTGACAACTTGCCGGATGAGCGTTTCTTTAATCTAGTATTAGATATCAAAGATGAATGGGCAGACTGTGTATTCCGATGGCGCGGACGCAATGACATCAATGGATTGATGTATGGCAATGGCGGACTGAGTTGTTGGACAAGAGAGTTTGTCAACAACATGCGTACACATGAAAACACAGATGGCACAGATGCAACACTGGTAGAGTTTTGTTTTGATAGCAAATATCTTGCAATGAACAACTGCTATAGCACTTCATATCCCAACGGTGATGAATACCATGCATGGCGTGCAGGATTCCGCGAAGGTGTTAAACTGTGCTTGGACAAAGGTGCAAAGCCTGCAGTGGACAACTTTCCATGGAACTTGCACCATGTCAACAGAGACTATTTGAGTATTTGGCACAACATTGGACGTGATGCAGAGTACGGTGAACATGCCATACAAGGTGCACGTTATGGCACATATAAACTGATGTGTACGGACTGGGATTGGACAGAAACACAAGACTTTGATCGTTTGGAATATATCTATGACGAATGGCAGCAAGGCGACTGGGACCAAACAATATTAACCACACGTCTTGGATTAGATATACACAACTACACAGCAGAACAAAGTGCTTTCTTTAAACATCACATGCAACGCACATATCATGAGCATGATGCAATGACCACAGAGATTGAATTGATACGGAAGGTTGAAGGCTGGTAATGAAGTGCGGAGCGTTTAACAGTGGATTAACTATTCACCCAGACGGAAAAGTTAGTCCTTGTTGTGTATTTGACCACAACTATTTCCGAGACTTGCATGAACTGGATTGGGCAGATCCATGGAAAGATCTACGTGATGGCAGAGGATGCGATGCTTGCAAGCATGACGGACCTACATATAAAAACAATTTTAATCGCTACACCAACACACAATTTGAAATCAGATATTTAGATGTGAGAAACAACAATCTTTGTAACTTGGAATGTAGTATATGCAACAGTTATTACAGTAGTAAATGGGCACAAAGACTTGGTGAACAAAAATTTGTTGCAACTGATTTTGATGTAGATCTTACACATGTTGATAGAATATATTTTGCAGGCGGGGAACCATTGCTAAACCCAAAACATTGGCAAATACTAGATAGCATTCCTGATCCTAGCAAAGTTAGTTTACTTTACAGCAGTAACCTTGTCATGCTAAAGAATATTGAAAAATATTGGCCACAGTTTAAAAGTGTAAACGTAAATGCAAGTATGGACGGTGTTGGGCAAATAGGAGAACAACTGCGTTATGGTACAGATTTTTCTGAATGGGAGAACAACTTACAGCATGCAAGCAAATATGCTAAAATTACCTTAACTCCTACAATAAGTGTGTTAAATATATTTCATTTAAAAGACATAGAAGATTGGAGTAGTTTTCCCATATGGTATAACATACTCACTGGTCCAGATTATTTGTGTGTTAGTGTTTTACCACAAGAACTTAAAAAACAAATACCATACATACCTGATAATGCGCACCTTAAACAATTACTAGACACAGACACAAGCAATTTGTTCAATCATACCATCAGTTTTATACTTTTACAAGACAAATTAAAAGGTACCAACATTTGGAGTTATTTGCCGTTTGAAAAATACGCTATCAAGGAATACATGGCGCCATGAGTGACTATTACAAAGATGCACAATTTGCACAAGCAAGATTAGCAGGTGTAAGCGGCAGTTTCTGTTTGGCCAAATGGAAGCAAGTGAGTCTGCACCTAACCACAGGACACACCAACAGTTGCTATCATCCTCCACTGCATCGCATACCCGTAGAGCCACTTGCACACAATCCAAGTGCGCTACACAACACTGCACACAAAAAACAAAGTCGCAGTGAAATGATGGCAGGCGTCAAATGTACAGATTGTCAATACTGCTGGAACATAGAAGCACAAGGTAACATAAGTGATAGACACTATCGTTCAGGTGAACCATGGGCAATGGACAGTTTTGATGAAATAGTAAACAATCCACAAGCAGATGTAAATCCAAGTTATGTAGAAGTAAATTTTAACAATGTATGTAATCTTAGTTGTAGTTATTGCAGTCCTCAGTTTAGCAGCACCTGGACAGCAGAATCAAATGAACACGGAGCATGGCCCACAACTGTACCGCACAATGACCCCAAACACTTTGTGGGCGAAAGACGGGCTATTCCCAACAGAGAATCAAATCCGTACCGCGAAGCCTTCTGGAGATGGTGGCCCGATCTATACCCCTCTCTAAAACATTTTCGTATGACAGGTGGTGAGCCTACTATGGATCCAAACACATATCGTGTGTTTGACTATGTACTTGATAATCCTAAAAAAGATTTGCACTTGAATACCACTAGCAACTTCAGTGTGGATCAACGTGTGTGGGACAAGTACAAAGGATATGTACAACAACTATGCGAAGGTGAACAAATTGAACACTTTATGCAGTTTGTAAGTTTGGACACATGGGGCAAGCAAGCCGAGTACATACGTCATGGACTGGACTTTGACCTGGCGATAAATAGATGTGAAGAGTTTGTTCGAGATATTCCACGCAGAAGCAGTCTAACATTCATTATCACAATGAATAATTTAAGTATACTTTCTCTTAAAAAACTGTTAGAATATATTGTATACTTGCGTAAAACATACACAACAACTTACCAACGTGTTTGGTTTGACACTCCGCTATTGTATACTCCAGAATGGCAGAGCATGCAGATATTGCCCATGGAGTTTCAAATAGTAATGCAAGAATGTATACGCTATATGGAAGCAAATATGCACGAAATGCACGGATTCAAAGATTACGAAATATTAAAAATGCGCCGAGATTTGGACTGGATGTTACAAGGTACTACGGATGTAGAACGCAAACGTGCTGACTTTTACAAGTTTTTTAGTGAACATGATTGCAGACGCGGCACAGACTTTTTAGAAACATTTCCGACTATGAAAGAATTTTGGGAGAATTGCAAATATTATGCAAACAGACCTAATATTTAAACATCAAATACTTGACAAACTAAGTCCAAGTTTCTGCGGAGCAAAATGGTACAACGCCACTATATGGTTAGGCAGTGGCATGACCACTAGTTGTCACCATCCACCTGCGCACTTGGTTGACATAGAACAAGTAAAGCAAAATCCTAAACTGTTACACAATACACCTGAGAAAAAAGAACAACGGCGTCAGATGCAGTGTGGAGAACGTCCTAGCGGTTGCGAATACTGTTGGAAAATTGAGGACATGGGATCTAACTACATCAGTGACAGGGTTTACAAATCAAAGATATATACACAAAAGGAATTAAAAGATGCATTCAATATTCCAGTGGATAGAGACGTTGATCTCATTACCCTTGAGATTGCCTTTGATAGAACATGTAATTTTGCTTGCAGTTATTGTAACCCTGCGTTTAGTAGCACATGGGTAAAAGATTTAAAGCAACATGGTGGTTACACAGAACTAGTAAGCGATGGACGCAATCATTTCACGCACACACATGAAAGTGCGCAACTGTACAAATACGGTGAAACAAATCCATATGTAGAAGCATTTTTTAAATGGTGGGATACTGATTTGCACCGTACACTGCGTGAACTACGCATCACAGGCGGTGAACCTATTATGAGTGCAGAACTGTGGAGATTGTTTGATTGGTTTAAGGACAATGCAGACAAATCACAAACTCGTCTTGCTATCAACAGCAATCTTGGCGGTAAGCCCGAACTTATCGATAGACTAGTCGACTGTAGACAACACTTGCCTAGTTTAGATGTGTACACTAGTATGGAAGCAACAGGGTATAGTGCTGAATATATTCGGGACGGATTGGACTTTGAACAGTGGTGGAAAAATTTATTAAAACTACACTTTGCTGATATAGACACACACTGTATGATGACTATTAACGCATTGTGCTTGCCCACACTGCCAGACATGATTGAAAAAATACTACAAGCAAGAACATTATTTGGTAATGACTTTGCTACAATGAGTTATAACATACTGCGATTTCCAAGTTTTCAAAGTTGTTTGGTACTACCTCAACACATCAAAGATGAATGTGTTAGTAGACTAAAACAGTTAGACCTAACTAACATGCAGGACTGGGAGCAGGGACAGTTGGATAGATTAATAGAATACTTGCAAGTTGTTGAAACACCCCACAGCGAAAGTTTTGAAATGCCTAAACTGCACAATGACTTTAAAAAGTTTTACACACAGTATGACATACGCCGCAATCACACATTTGCAAAAGCGTTTCCAGAACTAGAGGAATGGTACAAAACACTATGAGTGAAAAGACAGAAAAACTAAAAAAATACTACCGTACATACAGCTATGACAGCCGTCGTCCTGTACACATAGATCCAGACCAACTGACTGATGTGCAAAAGTTTCGACTTATGGAAAGTGAAAACTTTTGTATGATTCCATGGACACACATACATGGCTTTCCCACTGGCGAAGCATATCCTTGTTGCTTGTCTGAAATGGAATACCCTATAGGCAACATGCGAGAAAATAGTTTAGAGGAAATTTGGAACGGACCAGAGTATGTTCAAATGCGTGAACAGATGCTTGCTGATAAACCTTGCAAGGAATGCACAAGATGTTACGAGCAGGAACGTAATGGCTTTTTTAGTATGCGCAACAGTCAAAACAAACATTTTGGACATCATATCGACAAAGTTGACCAAGGCATACGTCCAGATTTTGAAGTTGTGTATTGGGACATACGTTTCAGCAACTTGTGTAATCTTAGTTGTCGCAGTTGCGGAGACATCTTTAGCAGCAATTGGGTAAAAGAAAATAAAGCATTTGGGGATACACCTAAGACTGCACCTAATGTTGTTTATGCAGGCAAATTCAAAATGGACATTTGGGAGCAGATGCAGCCTCATTTGGACAGCATCGAACAGGTGTATTTTGCTGGCGGCGAACCACTTATGATGGAAGAGCATTGGTTGATTCTCAATGCACTGATCGAACGTGAACGTTTTGATGTAAGATTAATCTATAACACAAACTTCAGTCAAATGGTTTACAAAGGTCAAAATGTACTAGAAATGTGGAAATTGTTTGACAGTGTGAGCATAGGAGCAAGTCTAGATGCAATGGGTCCTCGAGCCGAGCACATGCGTAAAGGCACAGTATGGACACAAGTAGAACGCAACAGAGAACAAATGTTAGAAATATGTCCTAATGTTGATTTTTACATCAGCCCAACACTTAGCATACTGAACAGTTATCACATTGTGGACTTCCACCGTGATTGGATCAACAAAGGATTTTTAAAACCTTGGGAATTAAATGTTAACATACTGCAGAGTCCTGAATACTACAGAATTGACGCACTGTTACCAGAAATGAAACAGGAAATCAAAAGCATTTATGATGAACACATCGCATGGCTAGAACCACAAGACAATCTCACAAGAGCAACTAATGGTTTTAAAAGTGCAATTGATTTTATGATGGGCACAGACAACACACAACTGTTGCCAAAGTTTAGAACATACACAGACAAAATGGATTTGCGCAGAAACGAACAAACCTATGTAACATTCCCAGAACTAGTGAGATTGCAAAATGCATAAGTGTATATTGCCATGGATCAGCATAGAAACCACACCACATGGCAATGTGCGTCCATGTTGTTTGTACACACAAGAGCTACCTGATATAAATTTAAACACACATACACTGCAAGATGCATTTATAAGTGAACCAATGCAAGACTTGCGTCAAGAATTTGAGGATGGCAAAAAGCCCAGCGGGTGCGAACGCTGTTGGATGGAAGAGGATGCAGGTAAAAAGAGCAAACGACAATACATGCTTGAAAAATTTAAAGCAGAAACGTTTGACCAACCTGTGTTAAAGTTTTTGGATTTAAAATTGGGTAACATTTGTAATCTCAAGTGTAGAATCTGTGGGTCATGGAGCAGTAGTAAATGGGCACAAGAAGAAATTGATTATTACGAATCCGAAGGTGGCGGGCAAGCGCAGCGTGAATGGCTGAAAAACGGCCAATGGCCAAGACGTAATCACAAGTTTTGGTCACACATGGATGAACTATTGCCGCATATTAAATTTTTTGAGTTTACAGGCGGAGAACCATTTTTAATCAAACAGCATTTTGATCTACTAGAACGTGCAGTTGAATTGGGCTATGCCAAAGACATTGACATACACTACAATACCAACACCACAAAGTTTCCTGCACAGCACCAACTGTGGAAGCATTTTAAAAATGTGCAAATTGCGTTCAGTGTAGACAACACAGGTAAACGTTTTGAATACGAACGCCATGGTGCAAAATGGCGCACAGCAAACACAAATATCAAAAAGATAAATGATTTACGCAACAATGGATATCCAATTAGTACGCAACTGTGTTGCACATGGAATATTCAAAACATTTATTATATGGATGATATATTAAATTGGGCTATTGGAATGAATTTCAATAATATCCATTTCAATCTAATGCATGATCCATGGGAATACGCAATAGCAAACATACCGAAGAGTGCCATGGCTCCTGTGATGTTATATCTGCAGAAGTGTCAAGTAAAATATGCACAGTTTGCTCAAGACATTCATGCAATAAAAAAGATTGTGATAAACAGTCAACAACAAGATGCAGATGGATTGCACACAAAAATTAGACGCACAGATTTGTATCGCAATCAAAATTTTGCGCAAACACACAGCAAAATGGCCAAGGCAATTGGGTATGAGCTCTAAACCAGATAACCTATGCATGGCACCGTGGACACACACTTACCTCAGCCCACAAACTGAAAGACGTTTGTGCTGTGCTAGTCGCGAGCCTGCACAAAACTTTAAACAGTACATAGATACCACAGAAGGCACAAACCAGTACAAGCCACAGACACTGGAAGAGTACTGGAATGGTGAAGGAATTCGCCGTATCCGTAGACAAATGTTAAACAACGAAGTGCCTGACGCATGTCAAGTGTGCGATAAAAAACTACTTAATCAGGACGTATACAGAGATTACTTTACACATTTGTTTCGACATAAATGGCATGAAGTTGTTCCTAGCACAGACGAAACTGGTTATACAACTATGAAGCCGGTGAGTTGGGATTATCGTTTTAGTAACTTGTGCAATTTTAAATGTCGTATGTGTGGACCTATGCTTAGTAGCAGTTGGGAAACAGAAGCTCGCAAGCAAGGCAAAATAGAACCTTGGATGGAAAAGCCTGTTAAACGTGCAATTGAAACTTTCCAAAAGGATACTGTAGAAGCAGAGTTTTCACAAGCAGTTGAAGAACATCGCATTGAAGAAGTATACTGGGTAGGCGGCGAACCACTGATGTATGAGCAGCATTGGCGTTATATGCAACGCATTATTGAACTAGGCGATGGGCCAGGACTGTATGCACGTTACAACACAAACCTCAGCAGAGTCGACTACAAAGGTATAAACCTATATACAGATATATTAGACAACATTCGTGATTGGCAAATTTGTGCCAGCATTGATGGCACCGGTGCAGTGGGAGAGTACATACGCACAGGTTTAGACTATGCACAATGGTTAGAATACTTTAAACAAGGACTAGCACACAGTCGCAACAGACGCATGATGCGTATAGATTTCACTCTTACAACCCCGGGTCTGTTTGAGGTAATAAATATTTGTAAGTTAGCAAAACATCTTGATGTAGATATTCTTGCAAAAGTAACATTTGCATTTACACCAGACATTGCAATGAGTCCATTGTTTCTTCCAAGAAACCTATTAGAAAATGTAGTATATAACACATTAGAAGATCCCGATTGTGATAACAATACAATGAGGCACATGTTGGTCACATTGTTACAAAGACCCACATTTGAGGAAGAGTATGCTGAAATATATCACAGTGCCAGACTAGAAGGCAAACAAAGAATAGATAATATGGACAAGTTACGTGGAGGCATGACATTTGCTGACACATTAAATGATGAAGTGAAAAGTTGGTGGAATGAAATCAGTTAAAGTTGTACTAAGAAATTATCAGACTGGCGAAACTATTGATTATAACATAGTTCCCAAGCAAAACCAATTGGCACAAGATTGGATGAATTCACTAGAGCAAGATATATTAAAACCAAATTTACACTTAGAAAAGAATTATTGTTTTCATGGATTTCCCCACACACAGCGTACATTAGAATATTTGTGTAAACAACTTAACAAGCACATTTATACCATTAATACCAGTGAAATAGATTACAACATAGAAGAATATTTTACACCAGATGTTGTGCGTTATGGCAAAGAATATCCAATTGGATATCTCAGAGATAATAAACACAATTGGGGTTTAAAACTAAAACATGATGTGATGAATAAATTGCACAATCATTTTGAAGTATTGCAAGGCACTGTAGAACATCCTAGTGTGTATGCAGAACAGATGACGCCAGCCACAACTTATGCTGTTAGACAATTGAATAACATCTGCCATGAAATAGAAAGTTTGTGTTTGAGTCAACGCAAATTGCACACAGATCCGCAATGGGTGCGTCCTAGTCAAATCACAACATTTCTAAAAGCGCCAAGACACAACCTCACTGATGAACACAGACAGGGATTTTTAGAAAACAGTTATGATAGAATACTGGGTGGTGTGTACATGCACTGGTGTCAAATTGGCAAAACGCTGATGGAAGTGTACAGAGATGAAGGTGCGCCGGTGCTTACAGATACAGTGTGCGAAGCAATTACACACTTGCAGTACTACAGTGGCGAGTTTGACATCGAATGGGGCAATGATGTTATGTATGACATGCGCAGCCCATGGCATTGTGCAGAGATAGATGGATTTGAAAACTGGCTTAAAGAAAACAATCATGATCCGTCTGATCCAAAATTAAGTTTAGGCTATCTTAAAATAGGCCAAATTGATTTGAAAAGTGCATTTGGTAGTGAACTTGCAACAGATGTTTGGACCAAAATGGGCGACTATCTAGATATATATCAAATTGAATGTGGCAATACCACAGCAACATACAACTATCACTGGAGCAACACAGATCATGAACAGCAACAATTAGGAGCATTGGCATGAATTTTATTCGTAGAATAATTAATAAAATTAAAATGGAAATTAGGTATCGCAAGCGGTTAAAAGAACTGCGTAAACGAGATCCGTTTATCTACAAATGATAGTA
>Ga0208767_1001899_pt1 | contig 16165 bp, 27 predicted proteins | sample VirMetDEL_Mar_21_FD_184514 | JGI IMG/M metagenome (GOLD analysis project Ga0208767, IMG submission 184514) | Aqueous microbial communities from the Delaware River and Bay under freshwater to marine salinity gradient to study organic matter... | ecosystem: Environmental > Aquatic > Marine >... | reverse complement strand
TTCATCAGCTCAATTAGATAAGATTAGGGCTGGAAATTATTGTTTCTTAGGCTTATTAATCCAAGATGCAAGTACAGCTAATACTCAAATGATGTTAAAATTGGGTGTAGATGAAATGGTTGCAAGTGCATTAGGAGATGATCAATCTGGTTTAATATCATTTGCAGACTTCAATTTATACCAACATCCAGAAGATGATGGAGTAGTTACTGATGGAAGTACATCTGTACAAGGATATGTAGAGGATAAATTATTATCATCATTTACCTTTGATTTAGAGAATGGTGAAGCAGTAGTTGATAAAGTAACTGCAAGATTAGTAGCATATAATTCTACTACTGGAGATTTCTTTGATATCCAAAAAGAGGAATATGATTTTACTATTTATCCAGCAGTAGGAGGAATACAACAAATTAATTTAGATACAACAAGAGCATTTAAGTTAGCATCTGGTTCTGATTTTAATAAGGTAGACTGCTCAATTACTTCTACTGGTGCTAAAGATACTACTTATACATTTAATTGGGCCTTTTCATTTGATTGGGCTGATTATAAAGCATTGGCATCTGCTAATACTGCATTCTATGATTCATCTGAATTAAACAATGGACTTAATCAAAATTCAAGCCATTATTCAATGAATGTGGCTAATTGGGGAGTATATTTATTCTATGATTTTGATATGAATAGTAATGGTAATATTACTACGTATAGACAAATATCTCCAGAGTTGGATGTTTCTAATTATAATGAATACATTGGTACTAATATATGGAGTGTAACTAAGCAATTAACTAATCAAGCTGGTACAAGTACCAATAATAATATATTAGATACTGAGAATACCAAGATTAGCTTTGCATTTACTTCATCATTAGGAGATGTTGGAACTGATTACCAGGCAGTAATTAGATTAGAAGAGTATCAGAATGGTGGATTAAAGAATATATGGGAGATATCAAGCTATAAAGATAGATTAGTACGTGGTAATCCATTAAAGCCTTTAAGTGGACAAACATTTGCAAAAGTGACTAAATCTCCAGTAGATACATTAACGGTTGAGGCTGAAATTGATAAAGATTTAATAAATTTAGGTAGACAATACCAAGTTTCTTCAAGAATATGGACTGGTTTAGCACAAACTTACGTATTTGAAGATGGGGTTAACTATGAATTTGAGGATAGTGTAGATTATGATTTTGAATAAATAATATAAAAATGGGAAAATTAACTGGAAGAACGCTGATATCAGCAAATATAAACGAGGATTTATTAATTCATGTGGTGGATACTACTGGTACACCAGCATCATTTAAGGCTACATTAAGCCAATTGTATGCAGTATTTCCAAAGAATAGTAGTGCTGGTGCAAGTGATGTAGGTTACGTTGCAAGATGGACTGCTGAAGATGAATTAGGAAAGGGAGTTATCCAAGATGATGGTTCAAGGGTAGGTATAGATACGGCACCAGATGCTGTATATAAATTAAATGTTAATGGTGGTGCTATAATTAGTGGTAGTGCTTTAGTTGGTACTACAAATACTGCTGACCGTAAACTTACTCTTGTAAATACTGCTGCACAAGATACTACTGGTGGTAATTATATGGCTTTCTATGAATCTGATCAAACTACAAGAAGAGGTTATATAGGTTTTACTGATGCTGATACTTTTAGAATATATGTACAAGATATTGTAGGTACTTCACAAATTATATTGGATGCTGATGAGATTATTTTAAATTCAACAGACGAAACACAATCAAGTACAATTAAATCTGGTGTTTGGGAAGCTACACCAATTGCAGATGCATATATAGCAAGTGCAGCAACATGGAATGCTAAAGCAGATGTAACTGGATCACCATTAGATAACCAAGTAGCTGTATTTACTAATGGTACTACTATTGAAGGAGATGCTAATCTTACTTGGACTGGGTCAGCTTTAACGGTAACTGATGGAACAGATACTACTGAAGTAAGAGATAAATTTGTATCAGTTAAAAGTGAAAGTGATGATGCTAACTTGTATTTATATGGATATGGTGATACTGGATCTAATTCTGGTGAAATATACTTAGCTGGATCAAGGGGTACTATTGCTTCACCAACAGCTACACAATCTGGAGATACTCTTGGTGAAATTGGTATTTTTGGTGCTGTACCAGGACTTAGACCAGGTGCAAGAATTTTATTTGAAGCAACAGAAAACTATGTAGATACTTCTAACTATGGTACAAAATTTGTTATTCAAACTACTAAAAATGGGACAGCTACTTTAGCAACAAGATATACAATTGATGGAGATGGTAATCATGGTTTTGTAGGTGATATTAAGTATAGCCAACAAGTTTATCAAGATGGTGGTATTTACAACGGTGGTAGTACTGGTACATCGTTTACTCCCAACTTTATTAATGGAAACTTACAGAAAGTTACAATGAGTAATGCTTCTATTACAATAAATAATCCAACTAATGCAAAAGATGGTGCAACATATACTATGTGCTTTGTTCAAGATGCTACAGCTTCAAGAACTATTGCAACTTGGGGATCTGATTGGAATTGGGGAGATGCTGGTGCGCCAGACTTTTCTGGAGGTACTGCTGCTGGAGATAAATTTTATGTAACAGTTATTGTAAATGGAACAGAATTAGATGCAATTTATTCTGGAGTTAAACACTAAGATATGATTATACCTTACGCATTTATGAAACAACAGAGTGGTGGACTACCATACACAACTAATCTATTATGGCAATTTGATGCAAATAATAATGCAAATTTATATGATGCAACAAGTGGTGGTTCTAATCCAGTTAATGGTGGAACGGTTGCAAGATGGGAAGCAGAAAATGATACTGCTATAAAATTTGTTAATGCTTCTGCATCTGAACAGCCAACATGGAATACTGGAGGGCTAAATGGTAAATCTTATGTTGCATTTGATGGTAGTAATGATACATTACAATTACAAACTTGGGATTCAAGTTATGCACCTACACAATTCACAGTATTTTTAGTTGTTAGTAATTATAGTGATAGTGATAGTTACCCTACATTTTTTAGTGTTGGTTCTGGAAGTAGTCAAGGATTAAATATGTATTACATCAATAGTACAAACAATGGAGAAGCATCCTATGGAAATTGGGTATCTAATGAAGTAACAGAAACTAATAATTCTTTTACAGATGGCTCTTCAAACATTTACAGATTTCAAGGTGGTCACAGCACAACATTGCAGAATGAAATAAAAATAAATAATGATTCAGTATTTAGCGCTACTGCACCAACATCTAATTCTTTTGGTTCGCAAAATAGAGCAATATTTGGGGCAATGATTTCTGGATCTACTGGTGAGTTATATGATGCAGATTGCAGACTATATGAAGTATTATATTATAGTGAAAGAGTAAGTGATGCTAACTGCACATTAATCCAAGATTATTTAAACGATAAATATAGTGTATACTAATGGCTAAAGAAATTGAAATATATAATGCTAATGACTTAGAGGATTGGAATTATATGCAAGAAAAAATATATACATCTTTATTTGATAGAGATTTATACACTTCTTATGCAACAAAGAAATTAAATAATAGAGATGGTTCTGAGATTGGATTGATTATAGATGTTAAGTGGAAAGAGGAAATAATTGAATTAATGACTGAAGAAGAGCAAAGTAAATTATTAATTATAACCAAAGAAACACATCCATCATATTATGATGTAGAAACAAAGCAATAAAATTTTACGTATATTCACCAAAAAAGGTAACATGAACAAGACTATTGAATTAACACCAGAAGAAGCTAATGGATTGATTGAAATGATGCATATTGCAGTAAAGACAGAAGGGCTAAATGTAGCTGGATTTTGCTCTGCAATGCAGATTAAATTAAAAGAGGCTTTTAAGGTTGAAGAAACTGAGGAAGTAGAAGCATAGTAATGATTATAGGTAATTTCACAGATACTGATCCAGCTGTACAAGGTGGATACTTGGATAGGTTAATAGCTACAGCAATACAATTACCTACACAGCCATCAGCCCCAACATTATCATTAACAATACCAGAAGTTTGTTGTGATTGTTTAGGTGTATTTGGAGGTGGTTCTGAGGATTACCAGAATGATAAATCCACATTCTTTTATAGAAGATCACAAGCAACAGATACAATTACGCTAAAGCTAAAGAAAGATGGTGTTGAAGTAGCTACAATTACAGATAATACCTATGGTACGCTGTATGATTTTGGTACTTGGACAACAGAGCCACAGAATAATTACAAGATATTTATTATTGATTGGGATTCAGTTTATACAGCTTTTAGTAATGGAGTGTATCTAATTAATGCTGAGTATTCAGTTATTGGAAGTACATTTGAGATACCAAGCCAAGAGTTTAAGCTACAAGAGTATAGTGATTACAGAGCAGATGGAACGGTATCATTTGCATGGACACAGAACGGTAGGATTAGAAATAGTGAATTTGATTATACTGGTTTAGATATTACTCAATACATCAGATTAGATGGTAAATTTGGAGGATGGGATCCAGCATTAGAAAAGGATGAAATAATTTATTCTAATTATGAGAGGAAGCAAGTACAAGATGAAATAGTAAATAGCTATTCATTCCAATCTAAATTAGTAGATAGCTATATCTCTAAGCTACTGATTAATGATATGATGTTAGCAGATTCAATCAATGTAACAGATTTTAATTTATACAATCACAGAAAAGATTATATTAACTTCCAATTAAGGCAAGATGAGGTATCAATTGAGGAATTTCCATCAAGTGATAAGGCAGTTTTAGATTTGAAGTTTACTGATAAAGTTAAAAATCATTTAAAACAGCAATAATGGAAGCACCAAAGAATTCAATGGCATGGTTGCCAATTATAATACCAGCATTAACTTCATTCATGGTAATGTATTACGGTGCTAATCTGCAAGATGAAAAGGAAACTGATGAGAAATTATTAGAAGAAGTGCAAAGTATTAACAGAGAATTGCATGAAACTAATGTAACATTCAAAGGAATCCAAGTGGAGGTAAAGCATTTATCTATGGGCCAAAAGAAGATGGAGGAAAGGATTGATAGAATTGAGCAAAGGATTAGAAGATGAGGCTGGAATTAATAAGGCATAAAGATAATGGTGTTCAAACTATTGGTACTTTATCAATTTGGGATGAAGATCTAATTCTTTTTACTTGTAAAACGCTTGAATTACCTTATAAGGACAATGCTAAGAACATAAGTTGTATCCCAGAGGGTAAGTATCCAGTTAAGCACAGAGAGAGCAAGAAATACGGTAAGCATCTACACATCCAAAAAGTACCTAATAGAACATATATATTAATGCATTCTGCTAATTTCTTCCATCAGCTGGAAGGATGTATAGCAGTTGGGAAGGAATTTATGCATATAGATGATGACCAACAGATTGATATTAATGCATCCAAATTAACATTAAAAAGAATTGTATCTTTATTAGATATTGATGAAGAGCATAAAATTGTAATTAAAGATAAGATCATGATGGATAAAAAACAATTATTTACAAGTATTAAAAAAGGTGCAAAAGAAGGATTACTTTCTTTTAGTCTTAATATTGGTAAAAATAAAGCAGATGGTGGAGAGAATCCAAAAGGCAAATTAAATAAGCCAAGACTTATAGCTATGGTAATAAGCCAAGTAGCTAAATACTTTTTAGCCTATAAAGGTGTAGAGTTTATTGCACCAGAAGAAGTGGATGTGATAGTAAATGGTATTTTAGGCTTGTTCTAATATATACTTTGTTCAACCTTTAGGGCCTTTTCTTTATAGTTAAGGCCCTTTTTTTGTATATTGGTATAGGTGGTTGTTTCAATGGAATGACTATTTTGTTCTATTGGGAGAGGGATAATTTTCGGATTATTCCTCTTTTTTTGTTTTATTTAGAAACTTTTTTATATATTTGATGTATAACAAAGAACAAAACGATAGAACTTATGACAACAATAGAAAAAATATTAAGAGCAAACGGAGTAACTACAACAACAGAAGGTGTATTTGGAAATACCGTTATTATTGCATGGGATGATTTAGGAATATTTGAAGAAGCAAGATTTAACATTGATGCTGATTTAAGTAATGTTTACGAATTTTTAGGGTATTAATATGAGCAAGAAACTAAATGCCCTTATCAAGATGATTCAAAAGATTGATACATCAGAAAAGTTATTCTTAGGAGAATTATTAATTGAGAGAATGAGAGATAATCTTAATGATGATGAATACGCAGAAGCAACATTTACATTAGAATTACAAAGAATTAAAACAGAGATTTTATTTATTTAAATTTATTATTATGATCAAAATTATTGCAACAGAAGGAAACACTACAAAATGGGAACCAGTAGAAGCTGGTACTCACTTAGCAAGATGTGTAAGAATGGTACACATTGGAACGGTAATGGAAAGCTATGCTAATGAGCCAGCTAAGCCAAAGAACAAAGTATTTTTAACATGGGAATTTCCATCAATGTTAATTGAAGGTGGTGATTATGATGGTAAGCCAAGAGTTATATCTAAAGAATATACATTGAGTTTACATCCAAAGACTACTTTATGTAAGCATTTAGTAGCATGGAGAGGTAAATCTTTTAGCCCAAAAGAAGCAGAAGCATTTGATATTACTAAACTACTTGGAGTGGCTTGTATGATTACGGTGGTCCACAATGAAGTAGGTGATAAGGTTTATGCTAACATTGGAACTATTTCTGGATTACCAAAGGGATTAGAAGCACCAGAGCAAGTATTAGAGAGTTTAGCAGTTAATGCTACTAATATTGATGAGCATTCTGATAGCATCCCAGATTACATAGTTGAGAAACTTAAAACATCTACTGAGTTTTTAGCATTGGCCCAAACACCAACAGCTGAAGAGCCAGTAGTAAAAGAAGAAGAGGAAGAAGAATTACCATTTTAATTTAGTGTAGGGAAGGGGGTGCATCCTCTTCCCTTTTTAAAAAGTAGAACAATGGAACTAATTAATTTAATAGATGAGCAGATTATTACCAAGAGTGTAATAGCTGAGATAGTAGAAGAAGCAGTTAACGCTGTAAAAGAAGGCCACATTGATCCAATAGAAGCAGCCATTAGATTAAAAGCCAATGAAGAGATTCTAAAGGACATTAGAAAGCAATTAGATGACTTAATCATAGATCAAGCAGAGCAATATGCCAAAGGTGAGAGATTCTTGCAAGGTGTAGAGTTTAATGTGGTAAATGGAAGAAAGGCTTATGATTTCTCTGATGATGCTGAATGGGCTGAATTAAAGGCTAAAATAAAAGCCAGAGAAGAATATTTAAAAGCTAGGCCTAGTTTTGATCCAGAAACTGGAGAAGCTAATCCAACAAAGATTAAATATGGTAAGGATTATTTAACAATAAAATTTCCAAAGTAATGAGAAAGGAAGAATTTTTTGATGCATTAGACAAGGGCTTGTTCAATTTAACAGCCCTTGCTAAGATGATTGGTATTACAAATCCAACAATGTACTCCAAAGCTACAAGCAAGAAGTTTAAGCAATGGGAGATAGATAAACTAATTGATGCTGGTTTAATTGTACCAGATAACTTATTAAAAGATTGGGGTGATTATGTAAGGGATGAATTTATGTCCAATAAGACTACTGAACTTAGTGATGATACTATTTATAATTTAGAATTTGATAAATTTCTGCTGTATGCCAAAATATAAAGAAGAAAGAAGTGGATATATCTTTAATGAGAAAAACCAGTTGCTATTTGTTACTGCTGGATATGATAACATAAAAGATATAGTATGTAGAATTCAATTGTTTCTATTAGAAGTAGATATGGATTTTGGATCTGAGGCAATAAGAAGAGCCATATATTCACCAAAGTTATTCCAAGATAAATTTTATTTCAGTTTAAAAATATCAGATAAATATGAAAGCTGAAGTACAAATACATTATAAGATTTCCACCCAAAAGGATTGGAGATTTGCATCTATTAGGCTAAATAGTTTATCAATGGATTCAGTAATACTGATTATTGAGAAGAGGCTAAAGATGATGCATCCAGATGAAGAGAAGAAAATTGATTATAAAATTATAGGAATTAGCTGATATGAAAGAAACAATTAGAATATACGCAGAAGAGATAGTAAACATAGTAAATAAATCAGATAGCAATTTTGATGCAATAGAACAATTAGAAGATTTACTAAGTAAAATTGTAAGAGTAAGTGATAGAATTACTAATAACACATAAACAGAAAGAATTGGCTAAAACATTTTATCCTTTTGATGTATTAAATGGTTCAGTTACAAAAGGCAAAAGCAAGATATATGGTGCAATGGGTGAAATAGTAGTAAAAGATTATTTTATATCCAAAGGCTTATCAGTTGATGATAATGCTACTTATGACTATGATATGATAGTGAATGGATATAAGATAGATATCAAGACTAAAAGAATAAATACATTACCACAGCCATATCACAATGCCAGTATTCCAGCTTGGAACATAAAACAAGAATGTAATTTCTATCTATTTATGAATGTAATGGTAGATTTATCCAAAGCATTTATTTTAGGATATAAAGCCAAAGATGCATTTTATAATCAAGCCACATTTAATCAAAAGGGAGAAGAAGATCATAGTGGCTGGTGCTATAAAACTGATTGCTACAACATAAAAGTAGATAGATTAAAACAATTCAAATTATGAAGCTAGATCAGATAATAGAGCATTTTAAAGAGAATGGAATACCTAAAGGCCCAATACGCTATAATCAATGTACGGTAATCCAAGATCCAGCTAAAATGGTTGAAAGCCACATTAGAATCTTAAAAGGAAATCCTAAAAAAAAGCATTTTTTACCATATTATAAAAGACTTTATTTTTTGGTAGGGGTTTCTCCGACAAAAGACAAAGTTTAGTACCGAATTAGTCAAAGCTACAAAAAGCAATATTGAAAAAAATTTTGATTTACTTTTTCGTGGAAAACTTTGTCTTCTTTGTCTGAAATAAAGGAAAGATAGAGTATCACTAAGTTTCCTTTCCGACAAAGTTGCGCCAATCAAGAGCCAAACTTGGTCAAATTTGTAAATAGCTTGTAATAATGAATTCTATTTGATATTTTTAAATTATCGTAGTCTTAATTTAGCGATTAGGTTCAATGAGGTTGCACGGTCCTGCTACGATTCTTTTATTCACCGTGTTAAAAAAAATCGTGTTATGAATAAAAATGAATTTTGGAAAGATATTCCTAATTATGAGGGATATTATCAAGTATCTAATCTTGGAAGAATCAAAAGAGTATCTACAAATAAGATTCGTAAATCTCACAAAGAAAATAATGGTTACCATAGGATTACTTTATCCAAAGATGGAGTAAGAAATATATATCTTGTACACCAATTAGTAGCTTTTGCTTTTCTTAATCACAATACTGATAAAAGAAATATTGTAGTTGATCATATTGATAATGATAAATCAAATAATCATCTTGATAATCTTCAAGTAGTTTCCAATAGAGTTAATACAAGTAAAGACAGAAGAGGAGGAACATCAAAAAAGATTGGTGTACATTATCAAAAGAGTAATAATAGATGGATTGCTCAAATTTGCATAAATGGAAAGCAAAAATATTTAGGTTGTTATAAAACTGAATTGGAAGCAAGTAAAATATATCATAAAACGATACAAAAATATAAACTATTATGAGAGTGACTATTTTTCGTAACATCCATAGTACAGCTACTGGATTTGACAGAACACCAGATTTTATTTTTGATAGAATACGAAATGGTGCTTCTAAGGACTTAATTAAAGAAATAAGGGGTAAGACTACCAAAACTGAAAAGAATGCCCTTAAAAAGAATCTACCGAGCATCTGCTGGAGTGGTAGATTCAAAAACAGATCAGATATTGGATTGCTTGAGCATTCTGGATTGATATGCTTAGATTTTGATGGCTTTAAAGATGAAGAGAGCCTAAAGGATTGGAAGCAAATAACAGAAGGTGTAGAATTTACTTATGCATCTTTTATATCTCCATCTGGAGAAGGCTTAAAGGTAATAGTAAAGATTCCACAATGTAATAAGGATGATCATAAGCTGTACTTTGAGGCTTTAGAAGATTTCTTTCAATCTCCACATTTTGACGTATCATCTTCCAACATTAGTAGAGTATGCTATGAATCTTATGATCCAGAGATTTATGTAAATGAGGATTCTACTATATGGGAGAAGATGAAGGAAGAGGATATAATGATTACTGCTGAAGTAGATCCTCCATTGATTCTTAAATCTACATCCAAGATAATACAGAATATTTTAGTGTGGTTCAATAAGAACTACAATATGCAAGAGGGAGAAAGGAATGAGAATCTATTTAAGTTAGCTGCTGCATTATCTGATTATGGAATAAATCAATCAGAAGCAGAGCATTTAGCTTACCAGTATATCAATAAGGACTTTACAGAGCAAGAGATTAATACCATTATTAGATCAGCTTACAGAAGAGGTAGTGTAAATTTTGGTTCTAAATTCTTTGAGGATAGAAGTACCTATAACAAGATAGAAGATAAGATTAAGGATGGAAGAACACATAAGGATATTGTAGCATCCTTTACAGACTATACTAAGGTAGAAATAGAAGATGCCATAAGCCAAATTAAAGTAGTAGCATCTACGGTTGAGTTTTGGGATTTTGATTCTAAAGGTAAGATAAGATTAAGGCCACATAAATTTAAAGAGTTTTTAGAGCAGAATGGTTATGCTAAAATATATCCATCTGGATCTGAGATTCCAGTATTTATAGAAATGGATTCTAATATAGTAGATAATACATCTACACAAAGAATAAAGGATTTTGTACTTAATTACTTAATGGATAATAGTGGTGATTTTGGAATGAAGCCGTATGATTACATGGCAGATAATCCTAATTATTTTAGTGAGAAGTATCTATCATTACTTGATTCAGTAGATATAAACTTCAAGAGAGATACTGCTGATACTTGCTATCTATACTACCAGAATTGTGCATTGGAGGTAACAATGACTGAGGTAAAAGAGATTGATTACATGAATCTTAATGGCTTTATTTGGAAGAAACAGATAATACAAAGAGATTATAAAGCAGTTGATCATCATAATGCAGAGTATAGAAAATTCATTTGGCTTATAGCTGGTCAGAATAATATGAGGTATAATAGCTTTAAATCTGTAATAGGATTCTTCCTACATTCTTATAAATCTGCTGGTAAAAATAGAGCAGTAATCTGTAATGATGAGGTTATATCTGATAATCCAAATGGAGGAAGTGGTAAGGGCCTATTTGCTCAAGCATTAGGTAAGATGAAGAATCTATCTATATTGGATGGTAAGCAGTTTAATTTCAATAAATCATTTCCATTTCAAACGGTTGGAGTAGATACACAGATACTTGATTTTGATGATGTATCTAAGAACTTTCCTTTCGAGAATATGTTTAGCTTGGTAACTGAAGGAATAACATTAGAAAAGAAGAATAAGGATGCTATCCACATTCCATTTGCTGATACTCCAAAGATATTGATGAGTACTAATTATACTATTGGTGGAGTTGGTGGATCATTTGAGAGAAGAAAGTTTGAAATAGAATTTAGTAGCTACTTCAATGTAAGATATACTCCAGCTGATGAATTCGGTAGGCAATTATTTGATGATTGGGATGATGCAGAATGGCACATATTCGATAACTATATGATCCAATGCTTACACTACTTTTTAGAGAATGGATTAGTATCTCATGATTTTGTGAATCTTCAGAAGAGGAAGTTTATTAAGGATACATCATTTGATTTCTATGAGTGGGCAATGGATGAGGATAATATTAAGGTGGGACATAGCTATGTTAAGAAGCAATTATACAATGATTTTACTGATGAGTATAATGATTACAAGAAATGGCTAACACAAAATAAGTTTTCTGGATGGGTGCAGAAGTTAGCTTTATATAAGGGTGTATTCTATGATGGTAAGAAGAAGAATCAATTCGATGAGAGATGCCATATGCTATTAAAGAATGATCCAAATTTGGTAAAGCCAGAAGTACAAGAAGAAGAAATTGATGAACTACCTTTTTAGATTATGAGAGATAAAATTATAGCATGGTGGAGTGGTGGAGTTACTTCTGCTGTAACTTGCCAATTATGTATAGATATCTATGGTTTAGATAATGTAAGAATAATCTTTATTGATACACATAATGAAGATGATGATACTTACAGATTTTTATCTGATTGTGAAAAGCAATATGGTAAGAAGATAGAAATAATAACTGAAATAGGTAATGAATATACAAGCATCCAAGATGTATGGAAGAAACATAAATCTTTAAATGTAGCAAATGGTGCTATTTGTTCTTACAAGTTAAAAAGAAGGGTAAGAGAGAAGTGGGAAAAACTAAATACTTGGGATGCACAAGCCTTTGGATTTGAATTAGATGAGGTAAAAAGGGCTAAATCTATGAAGCTAAATCATCAACAAACTAAACCTATATTTCCTTTATTAATGTATGGATTAACTAAAAAAGATTGTATTAAAATGATAGAAACATGGAATATAGAAGTACCAATGATGTATAAATTAGGTTTCCATAATAATAATTGTTTTAAAACTGGTTGCGTACAAGGTGGTATAGGATACTGGCAAAAGATGAAAAGAGATTTTCCAGAAAAATTTGATAAAATGGCAGAAGTAGAGCATGAATTAACAGATTTAAAAGATAAGCCAATAACAATGCTAAAAGATCAAAGTAAAAATGGAGGATTAGTATTTTTAAAGCCACATTTAAAATATCCTAATATTAAGGATATAAGCATGATGAAAGGAAGAGAGCCAAAGCCATTAATGGAATGTAATGGATTTTGTGGAATTAATGATTTATCTGATAGAACAAGTACAGAAGAAGAGATTAATTTTAACAATCAGCAGAAACTTTTTTGATTTTAGTAATTTTTTTATATATTAGTAAAACTATGAACAAAGAACAATTAAAAAGCAAGCTGGATATAGTCAAGGATTATATTAAGTTTAATACAGATGCAGAGAAGATTGCTGATATCTGTAACAACAATCCACATCAGCAGATTGGATATTATTTAGGGGCTTTAAAGCAGATTAAAGCTGATTTAGAAGTTATTCAACAGATGTTAGATGAGCAATAACCATCTCAGAGAATTTTATAAGGGTGCTACTGCTGGTGTTTACTATGTGGTATGTACTCTTTTATTTGCCTATATAATCTTAATGGCAGTTATTTAAAACAATAGAACAATGAAAGCAGAAACAATAGAACAATTAAGGCTTTTAAGCAGAGATATGGAAGATGCAGTATGTAGGGCTGCTGATATGCTAAAGCCTTATGAAGATAATCCATTAATAGCCTATGGAATTTACATAGAAAAATTAGCAGCTTTTTATGAGAGGCTTGATGAAACAATTAAATCAATATAAAACAATAGAACAATGAAGTTATTAGATAGAACAAAAGCAAACACTTACAAGGTAGCATCATCTGGTGCAGAATTAGTTGAAGGAAACCTATATCATTTTGGATATGTAAACGAACAGAGAAGAGTGATTGGATCTCGTGGAGTAGTTTATAAAAGGCTAAATAGTGATGAGGTAATCATTAAAACCAAATCAGAAATATCTTACGCAGATCATTTTGTTGATTTTGGAACTGTTTATGGTGAAGAACAAGAGGATAATAACCTAAAGGAATATTTGGATATAATGATCATGAATGAATCAGAAAAAACAAGATTTACTTTAGAAGCTATAATTTTTGAGAAGGCCAGAATTAAGAAGATAGAAGATAAGATTAAAAGCCTTAAATATAAGCTATCTGTTGAAAAGAATAAAAAACAATTCCCACAGATAAAGAAACAGATTGAGCAATTAAAAAGTGAGATATAATAACAATAGGACAATGAAAGTGAAATTTGTATTATACGGTGGATTTAAGGATGTAGAGCATGAAGATTATTGTCTTGCTAATCCAATATATTGTGATTGGAAACATCCATTTTTACCAAGAAGAGGTGAGCAAATAAATATTAAAAATTTGTTTCCAGAGGAACTTAAAAGGCTTGAATTACCCGATAATTTTTATATTATAAGAGATATAGAATGGAATAAAAACCATGTAGAAATATGGTGTGAGGGTGAAAATTAAACAATAGAACAATGTACGATTTAGTAATATATTTTGATGCGGATAATGTAGATTATGAATTTATAACAGAAAGACAATCACCAGTTGTCCCAATTGTAGGCAATGAAATGATGATTGTTTATGATGGCCATTCATATTGGGGAGATGTAACCAATATCATATATAACTTTGAAGAAGAAGGTGAATTTTGTATTAAAGTAATTGTAAAAGAATCTTAACATGATGAATTTTGATGAAACTAAAATAAGAGTACTTGATGATGAAGATGATAATAAAGTACTTTGTAGTTATGCAGCAGAACAAATTAGAGCATATCTAAAAACATTTGGTCAATTACCAAAAGATAAGCAAGTGTTTACTCATCCAGATACTGATTGTTATTATATCCATATTGAAATAATTGATCCAATAGAAAATATGATTTTTTGCTTTATAGATTATAGTGCCGGTTAAAATGATCCAATTATATCCATATCAAAATAAATTAATCGGGGCACTAAGGGAATCCTTTCTATCTGGGAATAAGAGGATTGTTCTTTGTGCCCCTACGTAGCTGGTGCTGGAAAAACGGTTATGTTTAGCTATATGATAGCCCAGCACATTAATAAAGGTGGTAAAGTATTGGTTTTAACTGATAGAAAGAAACTACTACATCAAGCTACCTCATCATTCCATCATTTTGGAATTGATCCACAGCATATAACAGCAGATACTAAGGAGATAACCAACACCAATTGTACCGTTGCAATGGTAGAAACGCTGTACAGAAGAAGAGATGCTTACAAGGCTTTTATTGAATCATGTACAATGATCGTAATTGATGAGGCACATAAGACTTGCTTCGAGAAGCTATTTGAGTATTTCAATCCTAATACATTTATCATTGGTGCTACAGCTACACCATTTAGAACTGGACAACAATCTTCTATGGATGTATATTATCAAGATATCATCCAAGATATAGATACAATTGATCTACTAAAAATTGGTAAGCTATCTAAGTGCAGAACATTTGGTATAGATGTACCATTAGATAATGTAAAAAAGACTGCTGGAGATTTTAATGGTAAATCATTGGGCCAGATGTATGATGAGAATAGAATCTATGATGGAGTAGCTGAGAATTATATTAAGCATTCCAATAATACTAAAGCTATTTGCTTTGCATCAAGTATTCAATCTGCTGAAAGATTATATCATGAGTTGATGCAGAAGGGCCTACAATGCTATCTAATCCATTCTAATAAGCCAGATAAGGTAAATGATGGGATCTTAGAATATTTTGGTGAATGCAAGCCTAATGAAACTAATATACTGATCAATGTAGGAATATTAACAGCTGGTTATGATTGCCCAGATATACAAACGGTTATCCTATACAGAGCCACAACATCTTTACCTTTATTTTTGCAGATGGTTGGAAGGGGATCAAGAATTACTCCTAATAAAGAATCATTCATATTACTTGATTTTGGTAACAATATTAAACGCCATAACTTCTGGGAATCACCACGTATTTGGGATTTAAAGAAGAAGAAGAAAGCAAAGGGAGTAGCACCTATAAAGGAATGCCCAATGTGCGAATCATTTCTACCAGCATCAGCTAAAGAATGTGGTTATTGTGGACATGAGTTTAAGGAAACACCAGAAGAAAAGTTAACTAAAAAGATAGCTGAGTTAAAAGAGTTATCAAGAAATGATATTTTAGAGCAAGACTTAAAAGACAAGGTATTGCTATGTAAGGCAAAGGTAATATCTCCTTTTTGGGTTTTACACAATCTAAAGGATATTGAAGAAGCCAGAATTTTTTGTACTTTAATGGGGTATAAAAAAGGTTTTGAGTATGCAAACAAAAATAGATTCAAAGTTTTCAAGTAGTGAAGATAGAATCCAAGCATCATGTTATACATGGTT
>Ga0208767_1001897_pt1 | contig 16176 bp, 32 predicted proteins | sample VirMetDEL_Mar_21_FD_184514 | JGI IMG/M metagenome (GOLD analysis project Ga0208767, IMG submission 184514) | Aqueous microbial communities from the Delaware River and Bay under freshwater to marine salinity gradient to study organic matter... | ecosystem: Environmental > Aquatic > Marine >... | reverse complement strand
TTTTGCAAAAGTTTCAATCTTAGTTAAATATTCCATTGTGTAACGGTTTACATCCTCTGTTTGGCAATCAGTGTCTCTAACTTTATTATATGGGTCAATAACAAGGCATTTAATACCTTTACGTTTAACTAGTTCAGCTCCTTTACGTAGCACTGATTCTAATGTATAACGTTCCATATCAATAAAGAAAAAGTTATCATTAACATGATTAGCTACTTGATTCCATTTATCACCTCCAATATCGCCTTTATTAGGCATATCACCCCATACTTTACGCATTAACTTATGTGCATGTAAATAGGTAGGAGCATTTTCAGGAGACGCAAACGCAGTCTTCCAGCCATACTCTCTATTATAACCTACGCACATTTGATCTACAAAGTCTGACTTACCTGAACTAGGTACACCAGTTACTGTTATAAATTGTTTAGTATATGTAGAAAATATATTATCAAAGTTGTGTAAACCTATTTGATAACCACGCTTAAAACCATTACGAACAAAGTCTGTGACTTCATCTTCGATGTCTCTAAATGTTGTTACATTTTCAAGAGGTACAGGATGTGCTATATCAATACGTGACATTAGCTCCTTAGTACCGTGCTTAACTAAATATTCATTTGCATCTTTGCAATCATCAAATGTAGCTATATAACAAACTTCAGCACCTAGCCTACGTATAAGCTCTTGCTGCAATGCAACACCAGGTGGATCATCATCAACTGCAATGATTATCTTTTTCTTATCTTCAAAGTAATCAATACAATTATCTAGATAATCTAAATTGTTTGTATTTAATGTAGCGCCGTTTGGTACTGATACAACAGGTGTGTAGCCAGCTTCGTGTATAGCAAGTACATCCATCTCGCCTTCAACTATAACACAAGTATCATGGCCAACAATACTGTCTATATTATAAAATACTTTTTCAGCTCCTTTATAAAGCTTAAAGTTTTTTCTACCATCTCTGTATTTAACATTAGTCAGTTGTCCACCAACTAAATAATTAAACTGAATAGTATTCTCGGTTTTACCGGTCTGCGGCATAAACTCTTGACCAACACTTACTTTAACATCTTTTAATGTTTGTTCAGATATACTTCTTGTTTTAAACCACTCTACAACTTTATCATTAAGTTGACCTACAGTAGTTTTTTCAGGTATAACATAATCACGTTCAGCTTTACCCTTACGTTTAAATGTATGTAGTTGAAAAGATTTATCACAGTTATGGCAAGTGCCGAGACCACGTTCCCAATCATAGCTAGCACATTTTGCTTTTCTATTTTCAGGTTTCCTAGAAGAAGAACACAGGGGACAAGTCCCCTGCGATTTACCTACGTCTAAGCCGTGTTGATTAAAGTTTTCAATTTGAAAACCATTTATTTCTTTGTCTTCGACTTGCATTTATTTTATTTAATTAAAATGGTAGATCTGGATCAGCAGCTACTGCTTGTGGTTTACTGTTTTGCTGTGGTGTAGCTAAATTGCCATCATAAGGTACTTTTTCAGGGAATGTTCCATTAGTCCATAAGACCTTAACATTACCTAAATAAACCTTAGCAGCTTTTGCTTCTCTCTCTTCTTTAGTTTGCTCCATACAAACAGGACCTTGGTTACCGAACTGGTCTGGCTCGTCATTAATTGTAATCGTAATAGGTAGGTATTTACCTTTCTTGCCATCGATTATTTTTGATTTATCAATTGCACTTAAATTGATACTTGCTTTTACTATTCCTGCCATATTATAGGGTTTTATTTATAAAATAATTGTGAGGTTCAAAATCCTCTGTTTTGTAGAACAAATCGTATATTTCATTTGCTTTTTCAACTTTAGCAAAGCCAGATGATAAAAATTCATCTGAACAATCAAATATACCTATTTGTCCTGTATTCTTATCTATTGCTATGAACAACATATCATAGCCAAATAAGTTCTTATATACAAAAGCTTGTGAATCATAATTATATTTCTTTGCTGACCAATGGAACTTTGCTAAGTCTGCAGTAGTCTTTAAATCAATAACTAATTTTTCTTTATGGTTTACAATATCAGCTTTACCTTTCCAGTAGTTTCCACCTAAATGTGCAACACCTGGAACTTCAAACTCATTGCCTTCAGTGTGTATAAATTCTCTGCATACAGTGTTATTCATCATCTTATCAACTAAAGCTTCAACTTTGTCAACTTCATGTTGTAATAAACAAATTTCACCGTCTGTTATTTCTTTATACGCTTTTGTATTACGTGAGCTAGCTTCTACTATCTTGAAGTTTTTAATCTTATCTGGTTCAAGAATAGCAGTGTGAAAATAGCCTCCTATAAGAAAGTGAGGAGCTGATGGAGTTGGCTTTTTGAACTCTAGCGGATTTGTCATCAAGGTACGTATATCTGAGTTAGATATAAACTGTCTACCGTATTCGCCATAGTAATGTTCATCATCCTTCAGCTTCTCTAATACTTCTTTTTTGTTTTTCATAACGTTGCTAATTCTTTCTCTTGAGCTTTTGTTAACGTATATTTTGCTTTAATTGCCTCAACTTTTCCTCCAGACTTTACATAATCTTTAGCGGATTTTAATTGATTAGCATTCATAGCTTGTTGTACTGCTTTTTTACCGTGACTATTAGTTGCGTCTGCGTCTTGTGTGTCATCGATCAAAAACAAATTACCTAACGCATATTTCTTACCATAAGAACTTGCTGCGCCATATCGTTGCGGCATCTGCATACCTTTCTGATCTAAGTCGACACCAACGATAGCTACAGCTGAAACAGTTTTAATATTACCTGTACCTGTTTCTTCTTTACCATTGTTTAGTCTAGCAGTAACTTGCATAACAGGTGGATCAAAAGAAATTAATTCTTCTTTAATCGTAACTGATACATCTAGCTCCTTTAAAAAGGGTTTTGTTGCTTCTAGGATGTCTTCGGCAGATCGGAAATAATACTTGCCGAATGAGTTAAATCTACTCTTCTTCGATTTAAACTTCGTTTGAATTTGGGTTAATTTTTGGTATATTGTCATATATATATAATTACATATTTAATTGTTAATTTACAGATAATCAAGCACTTGCGAGTGATCTACATTATCTATTAACTTGTTTACTGCCTGCTTTTTAAGCTCTGATACTCTAACGTATGCAGATACACCTTTAATATCTAAACCTGCTGCTATATCATTAGCAGACCATTTTTTACCATCAAGGCCATAGCTTTTATTTAAAACAAAAACTTCATCAGGAGTTAAATGTTTATTTAACAAGCTTAATATATAAGCATTAAGCAGTGTTTCATTATAAGGATCTGATTTATCAGGTATTTGATAAACCATATCTTCATCAGCTGGATTAGCATCGATACTTAAGAATATGCTATTAAAAAACATAGCAACCATCTTTTTATCTTTGCCTCCATCTTTACGCATTTCATTTAGCTTATGTTCAGGTATACGCATTGTTCCTCTATTTATATCAATAGCTCTACGTATGCCACCTCTTATTCTTTTAGCTAAAAATGATTTTAAAGTCTTTTCAATGTCTTCAGACTCTATTAACCTTGTTCTATCTATTTTATCTACAGCTTTACATAGTTGTAAACTACCTTCTTGTATTATATCCATAATAGACATAACACCTGAAGCTTCTTGTGAAGTTGCAAATTTCCTAGATATATTTTCTACTAAAGGTAAGAATATTATTTTAAGTTCTTCTGGAGTGTAATCAATAAATCTTTTAACTTTAACTCTTTCAATAGATCTTTTAATATCTTCTTTGTACCTAATGTAGTTTTTTACATTATATTTTTTCATGTTTTTCTACTATTTGTTCGTTTGTTGAATCGTCTATGTAATAAGTATAGCCGTTTAACTCAATAAATAAAGAGTTCTCACTTCTAATATCAATTTTCATTTTGCCTATTTAATAGCTCTTTTTCTCTTTTGAGTTCTTCACCCATGTTTCTATGTATTGTTCTTGTTGTACAATTTAAAATTTCTGCTAATTTAGCAATTGTTATTTTACCTTGCTCATGTGTGTATAGCATTGCATCGTAAATATCATCTTGTTTGATGGTTTTACCTTTACCTATTATGCTACCTACAATACTTAGTTTTTGACTAGTACTTAACCCAGTACCATCTTTAAATACTATTTTACGTAATCTATTTTTAGGTGGTTGATCAAGATCTTCCATATATACTTCATAGATCATGTTGTTTAGTATTTGTTGAGGTACTTCAAAAGTAATAAAGCCATTTTTCTCATAACATATATACTCAGACAAGTCTTTAAACTCATCCATTGTTAATTGAGGATTTAAATACCATAAAGTTAATAGATGCCATTTTAAAGACTTATAACTATTAATCTTAGCTTTAGTATTAAATAAAGAGTAATATCCATAAGTACCTTCAGCATAATACCAACCCCAGTCAAAACTATCTGTTGGATCGTCTGAAGAGTACTTACGATATACTATCCTTTTATTATTTAAATATGTTAAATTCCTGTGTGACATTAGCCCCTTACTCTATATCCTTAGACCCTAATGTCATACTTTTTATCTCAACATCAAGAGTTTTAAAAACCATATTTTCGGCTTCTATGTATTCTTGAAAAGAATCAAATATTTTACTTGAAGTATTCATAATGCTCTTTGTATTTAAATAATTGTTGTCTTTTGGTTTCATTAACTACACCAGTTTTTATTGCTTCATTACATATTTCCATTTGCAACTCAGCCATACGTTTACTTACGTATCTTTTATGCCGGAAGCACCGGCGTCTTTTTATAAATTTTTTCATCTTTATTTGCTACTATATGTTTTTCGCCTATATAATAATTCCAATAAGCTTTTATACTGCATTCGTCTTTGTATTCATCAGGCATTGCTTGTGGTGGCTGTATAAATTCATCGCCTTGTATATGCATTGGTGGTTTAGATAAAAAGTCTTTACATTTAATTATACTCAAATGCGTTTTACCATATCGTTTTGTATACTCATCACCTAAAGCCATCATGTGATTATATAGCCACATGTATGTAGACTTTGAGCGTCTAGTCCACACTGTTGACGGGTGGTTTAAATGAGCTTGTTTGTATGGTACATTTTCTATTTGATTTTTATCACCATAACAATGATGAGCTGTACAAAGCATTTGAGCTGATTCTAAGATCATCTTAACAACATGTTTATTATATTGTACCTTAGCAGCTATAACTGGATCTCTATGTAAATAAAATATATTCATTCGTAGTATTTATCTAATAACATTTCAGCAACTTCCATACTTATCATATTATCATTGTATAATTGCCATATTAATTTTCTCATTCGTAATTTCTTAAACATTTGTAATGTGGGTGTCTGTAGCTACCTGCTTGTGTTCTTTGAAAGTAAGTAAACGTAGCACGCTCGCCAATGTAATCTGTAATATTATTAAGCATATTAGCAAGATCTTTATAGTCATAACCTTTACCTGGAGGGCAACCAAACTCTATGCCTTCGTCATCTTGCATAATAAACTTACCTAATGTACCTTCACGTTTACCTTTACCTAGTTCATAGCCAATAATTGTAGCTTCGTCATCGTGGAAGTCTTTAAACTTCATAAGATCCCATGATCTAGTACCTTTGTATTTGCCATATGTAGTTCTGTATATAGAGCCTTCATATCCTAGTTTAAGATTATTAGCATGAAACTTTTGTGCATCATCAAAATCTAGAGCCATTTGTGATTTAGTTATTTGTAAACAGCTGTGTGGTCTAAAAGATGGTTCAGCTAGTAAAAACAAATTTCTGTCTGTATAGGTAGCTATTGTCATACTAGCTACATCATACATGTGATACTGAACTAGTTGAGCAGCTTCTGCTTTGTCTAAATCTGTTGGTTTTTTCTTTTTGACTAATGATATAATCTTTTCAAAGTCATCTTTTAGTCCGTGATTATATAGCTCGCCGTCAAGTACAGCTGTAGGATTTTTTGCAAAGAAAGGCTTTAGAGCCTGTTCAATGTGTTCTACATTCATAAACCTGTTATTAGCACGAGAGAACGCGCCTTTGGCAGTAAATAGACAACGTACGCCATCTAGTTTTGGTTGAATGAATGCTGGATAATCTGCTTTGTCCTCATTGTATTTGTGAGCAAGCATTGCTTTAATATTTTCCACTTCCATTATTTAGTATATTATTTATTTTTGCTATTTTCTTTTGTATTACTGCTGCTTTTTCGTATTCTTCTTTACCTTCAAGTATCATCATAATAGTTTGTAACTTAGCTAGTTCACCAACTAATTTTTCTTCTTCATCCATACCTAACTTGTTACTTACATCATCTATAACAAAACCATTTGCATATAGTTTTCTTACTTGATTATGATAATCTTCATCCATTTGTTCTTGCCTTTCAAGTATTCTATCGAATATAAGATCAGCTAGCATTTGTATTTCTTTTTTTGTCATAATTATATTATCCGTTAGTTATCGTATTTAGTTTGTAATTAATCTAATAGAGCCATATAAGCTTTTGGATTATTTTTTCTAAACCAGTTTAAGCCTTTATGAAAATCGTCTAATTGTTTTTTAGTAACTGTTTTTGGAGCTTTTTCAAATACAAATTGACAACCCATTATAAAGTCATATATGCTTAGTTCTAATCCATTTAGTTTGTAGGTTTCACCTGAAAAAGGATTTTTAACTTCTTCTCCATTATCGTATATCATACCTTGAAACCATTTAGGTATTTGTTGTTTTTTATCTTTCATACCACGAAAAGCCCGTACCTTTTGAGTACGAGCTGACCTTATTTTAAATTGTAAGGTGCCATGTTCGTGGAAACTAAACTACTATTAACTAACTAACAGTCTGATTAATTTCTTCTGATTCAGTATATTCTTCCTTTAGCCATTGCAGTTCTGCCATGTCAAAGTTATAATCACTGTCTTCATTCATAATTTCGTCATATATACTTTCAGCTATTTCTGCAAATTCTTCTAGTAGCATATTATCAAAGTATATATCATCTAAAAAGTATTGATCTGCATATAGTGTACAATACCCGTTAGAATATCTTACCATTTCCATAATAGCTTCAGCTACATCAGAGTCGTAATAGTATACATCTTCACAAATTGATACGCTTTTCATATCATGTGTTACTACATATACAGAATAGCCATCAACAGTTGTTTCTTCATAAGCATATATATCTGCATTATCGTAAGCATTTTCATCTATTTTTAAGCCATAATAACTTTTTACAGCTTTTATTATTTTTTCTTCAGTTGGTTCTTTTGATTCCATTTTATTTAATTAAGTTAGTAGTTAGTAAAATTATGTAAAGTATTAGCGCTAAACCAAATAGTATTAGCGCTAAATCTTTTTTATCATTATCCATTTGACTTGTTTATTTGCTTTATTGTGTACAATACAAGTCTTTTTAGTCTTTCAGCTCTGTTTTTTATCAACATTCTTTTGTTATGTTCCCACTCATATAGATCACCTTCTCTTGATATTACTTTGTGAGCAGATTTATATACTGGATTTAGCTGATAACAGGTGTAAATACTACCATTTTTATTTAGCATATTTTTTCTAATATAACCTGTTTTGTGCTCAGATATACAATCGCCTGTTGGTAATGTAAAACAAGTTGTACCTCTTTTTATTTGAGATGGACTTGATGTATCTTTAGCACCTAGTGCTTTTAACGTTTCTAAAGCTAGTTTTTCTTCGTTCATATTTATTTATTTAGTCAACCAGTCACCCCATATAATATCTCTTTGAGTTAGATCATAATAAAATACATCGCCAAATGTACAAATAGTTCTTATCTCATCAATAGTTAGATCAGTGTAACTGTTTTTTTGTTTTAATGTATTAAAGATACTATTAATACTTGCTGAATATTCTTCAGCGTTAGATTTAAGTTTATCTTTAATATGTGGTTTTAATTTATCGTATAACATATTTATATTATCCTTTAGTGTTCGTATTTAGTTTGTAATTTGTTTTTTAGTCATAGATCTTACTTTGTCTTTTAACTCATTTGATATATTAGTATAGAAACCTGGTGCAAATATAGATCTTTTACCGTCTTTTTCTAACTCTAATATATCTTTTTCTACCTGCGTTACATAGCAGTCGAGCGCATCAACTATAAGTTTTGACTCCATTCCGTTAAATTTTTTCATTATTTTAAGTTTTGTAGTAGTTTATACATTATTTTACCATGATTTTCATGATAAAACTCGAACCATTCGTCTTCAAATAGCTCTAAACCTGCTTCAGTTAAGTAATTTGTATCTTGAAACGTGTAGTAGTTACTCATTTCGTCGTTTACTGCTTGAAATATCATATCAAATACGTGAGGTTGTAATTTATCTGCTATTTTATCTACAAGATTATCTACTTCAGCATGTTCAAAAGGGTTTTTGTGTTCTAGTTGATGTTTAGCTATTGCTCTAGCTGTAGATTCGCTACATGGGTGAGTTCTGTTATCTTGAACTTTTTTAGTTTGAATATCTAAAGCTCTTTGGTATTCTTTTGTTTGTCTAATTTCATTTAGCGTTCTACTTTTTGCCATTTTTATTAGATTTTGTGTGATTATACGCCTTTTTCAACTCGGCGATTTGAGTTTGACACTTTCTTATTTGCTCTTTATTACCACGATCTTGATAGAATTGTGTCCAAGAATACAAGTTTTGTAATTGTTTGGTAATTGTTTGTTGTTTTTTACTCATAGTGGACGTGGGTGGGATCGAACCACCGTTTGTGTACCTTTGCTTACGCCGCGGTTACACCCTTCCAACTTTCACGCCCATTTTGATAGCGACTGTTTCCAACCAACCCCAATCCGCCGCTATCTTAGATATGTACCATATCCGCGTCTACGGGTGAGTTTAGCGATACTATCCGCATCTTGTCTTGATAGTATTTGTATGTTGTTACCTGTTTTATGATTGATAATATCAACACACCCGTATTTATCTACTGTGCTACAACTGACGCAAGTGTCATAGCCATATTTAATTCTTACTGGATGTACTTCTTGAGTACCACATTTACATATCATATTTAATTATTTATATATATTATCCAGAAGTAATCGTATTTATTTTGTAATAAACGTTAGACCTTTGTAGTTAAACCATGAGCTGTATTCGTCTGGTATATTATTTATAGTATAACCTTTTAATAACTTGCCATCTAATCTAATTAGTGACCTATCACTTGGGTAAAATTTAATTGTTTTCATGTTATTATTATCCATTAGTGTTTGTATTTAGTCTGTATTTTTTAATTAATGCTCTTACTTCTTTACCTAATTCTTGGTCATTAGGACATTTAATAGCTAGTTCTCTTACTACTATTCCCATTGTTGCTAGTAAAGACTTCTCGTCTTCTACAAAATCCCATTCTCTATCTCTATTCATTTTCATAATTTAGTTATAAGCTGGACAATATTTAGTATGATTATAATAGTTACCTACCATTTTTTGATTAGTTGCACAAGATGATGCAAGTGCTATTAGTGTTATTAATAGTATGATATTTATACTTGGTATTAATAATTCTTTATTTACTTTCATATTTGTTTATTTTATTTAATAATTCGTCTATTTCTTGTTTGTTGAAAGTAGAATAGACTTCGTCTACTTTATTTTTTACATATTCTTTAGTAAATTCTTCATCACTTACTCCAAAGAAAGATGTAATTAAATCTCTTGAGTTATATCCATACTCTGATTTATGACAGTTAAAGATTTGTAGTTTCTTGCCACCTTCTGGATATAGTATTGCTGTTAAGTTATCTGTTGATATATATTTCATTTAGTTTATTTATTAGTTTAACATTTTCTACATAGTCATAATCTTCATCAAAAAAGAATCTGTATTTGTGAGAGTGATTGTATAATCTTTCATACAATACATTGTCATAAGTGAAACAATGTTCTTCTATTGCTATTTCTTTTGCTAGTTTATTCATACAAATAATTGTTTTTTCATTTCTTTTACAATATCAATAGTCATTTCGTTAAACAAATCAAAGTAAGCATTGTCTGTTTCTGTATTGTTTTCATGTTCTTGAAGTTCATACTCTAATTCATTAGCTAGTTTTTCATATAATGAATCTACTACTTTTAATATTATATCTTGTTTATCTTGTTTATTTATTTGCATTATAATTATTTTAATTGATTTGTATATATTATCTAATTAATATCGTATTTAGTTTGTAATAAACCACTTGTCTACTTCACTAATATAACCTTCTTGTTTCCAAAAAGGAGCCAACCACTTTGGGTTATTTACCATTTCATCATGACACCACTGTTTTTCATTGTCACCAAGTTGATAATAGTGCATGTCAAATTCTGACATTGCTATTTTGTCTATTGTAGTATTTAAATTATTCATAGTAATTCAGTTAGAATTGTATAGTGATCTTCTTGTTGATCTTTAGTTAGTTCAGTCCACTTTGGATTACCTGAGTAATTACTTAAGTGATTCATTATTTGTTGTTCTAACTCAGCTTTACTTACAGTTTTTTCCATTTCTGCAAAAGCTTTTGACCAAGTCCAATTTGAAGGATTATTTACATTATACATAGTTATATTTTTAATTAGTTTATATTATTATCCTACGACTTTCGTAGTTATATTGTAGCCCGGAAAGGAATCGAACCTCTCGTCTAACCATTCAGGCTATGTGGTGGACTCGTTCATGTTTGATTTACCAGTAAACGAGTAGAACTAACTGGACTATAAGTTTTTTAAGATATTTCACTTAATTCTCTGCAGAATTTTGGAACAGTATTACTATTTGTATAAGATTTGTACTGTTGAAAACACGGCATACTTTCAAATTTTTCTTGAAATGTTGTGTAGATTTCATCATGATCATAAGTAAATGTTTGATCTTTTTTGTTAGTGAAAGTAATTATTGTATTAGTATCAAGTAATGATTTTCTGATTACAAATCTTTTAGTAGTTAATTTATTAGTTTTCATATTTATTTTATTTTATTTATTATTAATTTAGTTTAGTTATTATTATTATCTGTTTGTTGTCGTAATTAGTTTGTAATTATTATTTTTGATGTAATAATTGAGAGTTAATTGTTTTGTTAAATGTTATATTATTAGTATAATATTTTAAAGATTTTTTTAATGAGTTTAAATTTATATAAGTATAAGATTTATATTTTATAATATTGTTTAAAGATATTTTATGAAAATATGAGGGTAAGTTATGAGGTTGAAAGGGTATGTAAGTTTGATTATTTAGTTTTAAAATATGTAGTGAGTTTGTTTTTAATTTATTAGTCATTGTTATTAGTTTAATTTATTTAATATTATTATCTAATTATAATCGTATTTAGTTTGTAAGTTTTTGTTTTTGTAAGTGTATATTTGTTTGTGTGTTAGTTTTATTGTTGAGGTACTACACATGACCTCTCTATTATTTACAATAGTGAATGTTTAAATTAATTAGTTTGTTTATTTATTTTATTTGAATATTAAGTTTAATATTTCAAGTTGAATATAAATAATTGTTATGAATATTATAAATGTAATCATGTTATTTTATTTAATTATAGAATGATTTGAGTTTCGTATGTATTATTATCGATTTTATATTCTGAATAATTTTTCGATTGTTCAATTAATTGTTGAAATATTTCATTATTATATAATTCATATTTATGAGTGATTGTAATATATGTTTCGTTTTTATTTATTTTTGAAACAGAATCGTAATCGTATATTTCGATATTTTCAATTAATTTATTTTGTTTTAGTATTTCGATATTTTTCATATTATTTATTTATTTATTTGTTTATTTATTTATATATATTATCGAGTATTAATCGTATTTATTTTGTAAAATTATAGTTTTTCAATATTAATAGTTTTAATTGTCTCAATTGAAACATCGAGGTCATTTAAGAAATCAATGTCTGATTGATTTAAATAAGGGGTTGATGAGGTTAGATATTGAATATCGTCGTTTGTATAAATTATTTCGAGTTCGAATAGATTATTATTATTAGTCATATTTATTTATTATTATTAATATTAGTTTTTATTAGTTGTATATATTATCTAATTGGCATCGTAGTTAGTTTGTAAATTTTAAGACGATATATTAAAAATAATTAAAAAAATCAATATATTATTTAAATTTAAAATAAAGGAAGGCAGGGGCCGTTTTTATAAAATCATTTTCGTAACAGACTGATAATCAGTAGGTTAGGCTATAACACTATACTTCCCTATTTCTAACGTTAAAACAGTGACATTAGGCCGTTATACCTAGCCTAGTAAGGGGCTATTGTCACACTTTTAAATATTCATTATACTTATTGCTATTTGTACTATATCTTTTATTATTTCTACTATCTTTTTAATTTTATCTATCTTATTCATATTTATTATATGACATTATTTTGTTTTGTTTCAAATAATTAACAGGTAAAAAAGAGCAAAGTCGTGTGATATACTAAACTATGGCTAAATTAAGTAAAGAAGCTGCTAAACGAAAAGCAGTGAGAGATAAGAAAGCGGCGATGACACCAGCCAGACGTAAGAAAAAAGCAGAGAACCAGCGCAAAAGACGTGCTGCAGCTAATAAACATGGTAAGTCCTGGTTAAACGGTAAAGACTATGACCATGATGATAAAAGATTTGAGTCCATTAAAGCAAACAGAGGTAACGATGGTAATGGCACTAAAAAAGAAAGTAATAAAAATACTAAAAAAACAAAACACATGGCATTTAAAATGAAAGGTCCTTTATATAATTTAGAGGATAAACTTACTAAAACAGCATTTGGAAGTGTACCAGTCGCATCAAGTAGTCCTAGTTACGGAGGTTACCAGTCTGAGTTAAAGAAAAAATATATGGCTAGCACAGACAGTGGCGTTGGAACATATCCAGATCCTCAAACAGGACAGAAAAGATATTATGATAAAAAACACCAGGCATATAGTAGAAAAACAGGTTTATCAAATTTAACAGGTGGTTTCTCAGATGGTAAATGGGTTTCTAATCCAAAGAAAGAGACAACAACTGGTAAAGTTAATATTACAAAGCCTACAAATAAACAAACTACTACTAAAAAAGTAGGTCCTAAAAATGTTCAAGCTGGTTTAGATCTTAAAAACCAGAAGTCAGGTAATCTACAGGTACAAGATTTTGGCGGAGATGTTAAGAACATGTCTATTATGGGTACTGCTAAAGGCGATAAGTCCTTACAAAAAGGTAAAAACGAACTAGTTAATAAGACTTACAAAGGAGATAATACTAAGACATCGAAAAAGAAGTCTTCAAACATGCCGCATGATAAATATACTGGTGGAGTTTTAGGAAACAACAAAGGTAAGAGTACTAAGTCTAGTTCTTCTAGCAAGACATCACCTAGAAAACCTATAAGAAGTCATGATAGTGGAGATTTAAGTGGTGGTTATTTAAAAGATACTAAAAACTTTTCACTAGGTGTAGACCTCAGTATGCCAAGAAGCAAAATGCAAACTACAGTTTACAATGCTAGATCTGCTGATAATAATTTAATAGGAGGTAGATTATCTAGAAGAGGTAAGATAGCAGCAAGACAAGTTGCTAAAACTAGTAGAGTAAAAGAAAGAGTTGGTAATAGAATAGAAAAAATTAAAGGTAGACAAGAAAGAGCTGGTGTAAGAGCTGGAGCTAAAATAGCTAGACGAGATAAAGGTATTGATCCAGGTTACTTTGATTCACAGAAAAAATTAGATGCTTTTGAAAACAAAACATTTCAAGAAAAAAGAGGCACTATTAAGCCTTTTGGTCAAAGATATGCAAAATAATAAAAAATAATTAAAAAAAATAAAAATGCCAAACAAGAAAAAAGGAGCAGCTAAACCAGCTGCTGCAGTTAAAAATACTAAAGTATATAAAAGGATTGAATCTACTAGTACTTATAAGCCTAAGTTTGAAAAAGTATCTGATGAAAAGCTAGAAATGGCTTCTCCAAATAAAAAAGTTGTAAAAGGTAAAATTAAACTTAAAAGCGGAACTGTAATTAAATCAAAAGAAAATACAAAAACTGGCAAGTACAAAGAAACTATAAAGAAAAAAGGTCAAAAAAAGATTGTAAATAAAGGAGTAGACTCTCCAGATAACATGTCTGGTAGATCTTATGATGCTAAAGAAGCTTATAACAAGAATTTAACGCCAAAAGCTAGATTACATTATCTAGAAAACGAAAGACACGATGCTGTACTTAAGAAAAAAGGTTCTCCTTACCGTATGTCAAATGAATTAAAATATGGTGGTCCAGTTATTGATCAAATGAAATCTTTATCACAAGCTAGCTCTTTTAAGGTTCTAAAACATATGAAAAGTAAAATATAAGTAAAAAATGGCAGTAATATTCTCATACCCTATAAAATCGACTCCAGATAATGATGATTTAATATTAATATCTGACGGAACAGACAAGCTAACCAAGCAGGTAAGAGTTTCTTCACTGCCAGGTGTATCTTCACTTAACACGCTTACAGGAGCTGTTACTATAACGGGTGGCACAAACGTGACACTAAACACAGTTGGTAATAACATCGAAATTAACGCTGCTGGTGGTAGTGGTGGAACACCTTCTGCTCCATTGAACTCAGTGCAGTTTAACGATAATAGCGCTTTTGGTGGTTCTGCTAACTTAACTTTTGCCACTGACACTTTACGTGTTACTCATACTTTAGATGTTAGAGGTGATGGAACAAATGCTGGTAAGCTTAAACTATATTGTCAAAATACAACTACACCACATGCTGTAACAATAGAAGGACCTGATCATGCTAATGCAGCTACTTACACATTAAAGCTACCTAGTCCAGCTCCTACTAGTAATCAAGTACTAGAATACGAAAACTCTACTAATAATTTAAGATGGATAAACACTCCATCAGGTGGTGGTTCTACTTCACCTGCTTCACCTTTAAATTCAGTACAGTTTAACAACAACGGTTCTTTTGGTGGTTCTGGTGATTTTAATTATAATGACTCTACTAAAATTTTAACTATAGGTGATCAAGATGTAAATAGAGGTATAGTTAACATTGCAGGAGGTAGCAGCGGTGCAGGAGAATTAAGACTTGGTGATCCTGGAACTTCAGGAGGCACAGTTACATTAAAAGGAGGTAATGACCATGCGACTAGTTACACTATTAAACTGCCAGATGACGGTCCTGCAAATAACAATATATTAGAGTCAGATGCTAGTGGTAATTTAACTTGGATAAATACTCCTACCGGTACTACATACTCTGCTGGAACAGGTTTAGCTTTAAATGGTACTACATTTTCTCTAGCGTCAGGTGCAGCTTTAACTAACTTAGGTGGTGGCACTGGCACTACATTTCTTAGAAAAGATGGTACGTGGGCTACTCCTCAAGATGCTAATACTAATATAGCTAATAGTAATTTACAATTAGATAATAATAGAAATTTAGATCTTAGTAATGGAGATGCTGCTGATTATGCTCTTACATTTATTAGTACTTTAGGAGGAGCTTCTAAAAACTTATTTAAGTTTGACCAAATTGGAGGTACCTCACCAAGGTTTACAGTTGGACACACTGAGTCTGCTTATGAAGGTTATGTAGTTTTAGAAGGTAATGGTTCTAGTAGAACAGGTATATTACAATTTGAAAATGCTGCTGGAACTTATTACACTAGCTTCCAAGCACCTAACACTTTTGGAGCTAATCAAAATATAGGATATGTACTACCTAACTTACAAGGAACAGCAAATAGTGTTTTAACTAATAATGGATCAGGTACTCTTTCTTGGACCACTACTAGCGAGCCAACTGAAATAACAAGTACTACAGCAGTTAATCCTACTAGTTTTGCTGCTACTCCTTTTACATTTGCTAGCACTAACGCTGGAAGTGGAGTAGGAGCACCTGTAGCAGTACGAGTAGCTAGTCAATATGGAAACAAGCATATATCATTTTATTTAGGTACTACATTTTCTGGTGGTATAAATCAATCCGGTTCTAATACAGTAAATTATGCTACTAGTTCTGATTATAGATTAAAAGAAAACGTAGTTGAAATGACAGGCGCTGTAAATAGAGTTAAACAACTTAATCCAAGTAGATTTAATTTTATAGCAGATGGACCATCTA
>Ga0208767_1001896_pt1 | contig 16179 bp, 24 predicted proteins | sample VirMetDEL_Mar_21_FD_184514 | JGI IMG/M metagenome (GOLD analysis project Ga0208767, IMG submission 184514) | Aqueous microbial communities from the Delaware River and Bay under freshwater to marine salinity gradient to study organic matter... | ecosystem: Environmental > Aquatic > Marine >... | reverse complement strand
AATTGAGACGACGAAAGTACGCTCCGAAGAGCAAGGTGAGCCTTGTCATTATGAAAAAGTTGGTGACAGGTATATTGTTTACAGATCAAGAGACAGAAAAGTAATGAAAAACATCAATTACTTCCGTCCTAACCTTAAACAATTCTTTACTAAACAAGAACTCCAACAATGAGTGATGGGTTAACTGATGCCCTTAGGGGCACGTATTTCCAAACTAAAAAACCAATGAAACAACTACTATATTTCAGCGCCGATTGGTGTAGCCCGTGTCGTCAATTAGGCCCAATTCTAGAAGAACTCAAAAATGAAGGATACCCAGTCCGCAAAATCAATGTAGACCAAAATCCTGAATTGAGTCAACAATATGGGGTGCGTAGTATCCCAACTGTAGTTTTGACTGTAAACAATATAGATAAGGCTAGGAAAGTAGGAGTAGGTCCTAAGCAAATCTACATTGATATGTATAATCAAAACTAATGTTTAAAAAGCTACAAGAGAGAATATTCCCTTTTATAATAGCTTTAAGCGCATTATCAGTTTCGGCGTCAGCAGCATTTTACTCAGTCACTGGATTAAGTAAATTGTTTGCTGGTGCCTCAACTGAAGTGCTTATTATGGCCGGTTCTTTGGAGGTATCTAAATTAGTAATTGCCTCCCTACTCTATCAATATTGGGATAAATTAAATAAAATACTTAAAACATATTTAAGTATTGCCTGCCTTATACTAATATTAATCACCTCAGCTGGAATCTATGGATTCTTGTCTGCGGCTTACCAGGAAACCGCCGCATTAGCAGGTAATATAGATGCCCAAGTTGCTCTTGTAGAAACCAAACGAGATAACGTTAAAGACCAGTTAGCGGTGTATACTGCGGAAAAAGTCACCATTAACGGGGCAGTATCCGAACTTAGAGCAGGCCTAGCCAACAACGTTATCCAATATAAAGACAAAGAAACTGGCGAAATAATCACCACTACTTCGTCCTCCACTAGAAAATCTCTAGAAAAACAACTTGACCAAGCCATTGAACGCCAAACAGAAATCAACGCTAAGGTAGACGATTTAAATGAAAAACTATTTGAATACGAAACCGAAATAGTAGAGATACAAACAGGAAGTGATGTGGCTAGCGAACTTGGCCCCCTCAAATACCTCTCAGAATTGACGGGCAAATCAATGGATAAAATAATTAATTACCTTCTCTTGATAATAATTTTTGTTTTCGATCCTTTGGCCATATCTTTAGTAATAGCTGCAAATTTTGCATTTGCTCAACTTAAAAAAGAAGAAATAGTGGACACTAAAGAAGAACAAAGAGAAGTATTAGTTGAAATGGTTCAAACTAGTGGAGAAGATGGGTTACATGAAGAACCCAAAAAAGAAGAAGAAAAACCATTAGAGGTATATGGTGAAAAAAAAGAGCCAAAGAAAAAAAAAAGGAGATTTGGCCTGAATCCACAGACGTAATAAATTACTGGTAATGTACAAAAAATGTTATGCTGAATATGCTGGTAAAAACCAGTATAAGATACACTTATGGACTGAAGATGGTTATGAAACTATACCATGGCGCAACCCCGCCTATATAGAATGCCCTGAACACGATGCTCAGTATCAAGGGTTGAATGGAGAGTGGTTGAAAAAAACCTACGACTGGGATAAAAACAATCCCCAATTACACTTCCACGACATGACCCCATACCAGAAGTTTCTCATTGAAAAATATGGAACTAATGATGAGGTATCTAAAGGACACCGCGAGGTATTCTTTGATATTGAGATTGAGATGGGAGGAGCACTTACTGAAGAATATATTAAATCTGCTCCAAAACCCGTCACATCCATTGCTTGGTACGATAAAACACCTGATGAATGGGTTATATTGATCTTGGACAAGAAAGGTCAAATTAAACATACTAAAGGCCACAAAGAAATAATCCCATGCAGGACTGAAGAAGAACTTCTGGGCTTATTCCTAGAAAAAATGAGGGAAATAAACCCAGATATACTAGTGGGTTGGAATAGCGATTATTTCGATATCCCATACCTCTACTACAGAATGGCAAATGTGCTTGGGGAGGAATTAGCTAATGCTTTGTCCCCAATAGATGTAGTTAGGGACGAAAGTGAATGGTTTGGGGATAGTTGGATCAGAATAGCGGGTGTAGAATCACTCGACTATATGAAACTACACAAGAAATTCAGTTTTAGAGACGAACCATCAATGCGATTGGATGCTATTGGGGAGAAATATGTTAATTTGGGTAAAGTAGAATACGATGGTAATTTGGATAGATTGTTTGAAGACGATATCCAAAAATTCATCCAATACAACTTTCGAGACGTAGAAATCCTTAAAGCACTAGACGAAAAATTCGAGTACATTGGTTTGGTAAAGAATCTATCTCATAAGGGAAAACACAACTATGGAGAAGTATATGCCAATACCAAAACCCAAGATGGTGCTATTTCGGCATACTTGCTAGACCAAAACATCATACCACCTGCTAAAGACAGAAACCCACTTACAAAGAAAAACTACGCTGGTGGTTACCTATTCTGCCCTGCAGCAGGTCTATACAAGTACATGTTTGATGAGGATTTGACCTCACTATATCCTTCAATCATTATGTCTCTTAATATTGGGAAAGAAACATATGTGGGTAGGATAATGGATTTGTTTGATGACCGAAACAATCGTTTAGGGTTGAATGATCTTAAAGCAATGGATCCCGATAAAGAATTGTGTGTTGAAAACCCATCACGCAAACAAACATACCTTGCTTGCAGTAAAATAATTGAAACTATCGAAGACAACAACCTAGCCATCACAGCCAATGGAGTGATGTATCGCACCGATAAACCATCAGTATTATCCACTATTCTGGCTAAATGGTTTGACGAAAGGGTTGAATATAAAGGTTATATGAAAAAAGCATATAAAGCTGGGGATAGCGAAAAGGGTGCATTTTGGCACCAACGCCAACACACAATGAAAATTTTGCTAAATAGCTTGTATGGTGCGACTGCTCTTGGTAGCTTTAGGTATGGTAGTGTGATTCTTAGTGAATCAATTACCTTATCAGGACAACGCATCATTCAAGAATCCGCATTGTGTGCCAATAGACATATGAATAAAGTAATGAGAGGAGAAATAGAATTATGAAACATTTAGAAGAAACACCTTGGTGGATATGTGATGAAGGAGACTACAATTTTTGTGCTTATGTAGACACAGACTCCAACTACTTCAATGCCGAACCACTCCTTAAACACCTATACCCAGACTTTGAGGAAAAGAATGACGAAGAAAAAGACAACCTACTAGAGCAAGTAGCCCTCAAATACCAAGATATCATTACTGGATATTATGATGAGCTAGCTAGGGATTGCTTTAATGTTCAAGAACACAGGCTTGAAATGAAAACCGAATGTGTCATACGCTCAGCATACTTCAGGGCTACCCGTAGATATGCTCAATGGATCACTAAACAAGAAGGTATAGCTAAGGAATCGCTTGACATTAAAGGACTTGAATTCAAGAAAGCAAATTTCCCGCCTGTGTTTGGTAAATTCTTTGATAGTATTCTCCAACAAGTATTGAAGGGTGCTAAGCAAAAAGATATAGACGACCAAATTCTAGCCTTTAGGGATAAAATGATGTCTAATGAAACCAACATAGCACTCCTGGGTAATCCAACATCAGTTAAAACCTTAAATGAATACGTTGCTCGCAAACCCAAAGCAAGTGAAATACTCACTGAACTAAAGAAAGGTGCTCCTGCTAATGTTAAAGCCGCTGTGCGCTACAATGACCTAGTTAGGTTCTGGAAGCTAGACAAGGAACACAGCTATATAGTACAAGGGGATAAAATTAAATGGGTGTATTTAAAAGATAATCCATATAAAATGGAAACTCTTGCGTTTTTGGACTTTGATATGCCTGAAAGAATTCGTATATTCCTAAATGATTATGCTGACCGTAAAAAATCATTTGAATCTATTTTGGAAACTAAATTAGAAGGTTTCTATAGTGATTTAGGATGGTCGCTAAATTTGAACCCATATAAAAACAAATTCTTTAATTTTTAATGGTTAACCTAATTCAATTAATACGAGGAACTTTATTGTTTCTATTGGGTCAAACTCTTGTGTGGTATCAAATTAATGGCCAATTTATAAGTGATTGGGTCAAAGAAAGACCTTTAGTAATGTCATGTCTTGGGTTTCCCATTTCTTTTATTTACATTTATGCCACAAAAGATCTTGTTGAAGCTTTTAATGGAGATCTATGGCCCCAACGATTGATTGGTTTTTCTATGGGGATGTTTGCATTTGCTTTCTTAACATGGATTCACTTAAATCAAACAATCACACCTAAAACCGCGGTAACTTTATTATTAGCAGCATTAATCGTTATTATACAAATTGTATGGAAATAATTAAAAAATGATAGAAAAAAACCAAATCCAATCCATCATCTCAAAATACTATTTGGGAGGATTAATCGAATCAGCCAAATGGGAGGTTAGAGACAACCACCTTAGCATTGACTTTATGTCACCAAATAAAGACATGGTAGGTAGTTTAACTTGCGATGGGTTTCCTATTGAGGATTGTGACCTAGCTATATTTAACACTAGCCAACTCAATAAACTGCTTCAAATCACAGCAGGACAAATACTTGTAAACCCAACCAAAACAAACAAAGTATTTACCAAACTAACTTTCCAAGATGCTAATTTTACAGTTGAGTATTCATTGGCAGACCCATTGATGGTCCAAACCCCACCTACAATCAATGAACCCGAACAATGGGACGTATCAGCTCAATTTGAACCCAACGACTTAGTTTCATTCACTAAAGCAGCTACAGCAATCTCAGGCAACGAATTGGTTACACTCAGAGCCAGTGAGGGTATTGGTGGTAGTAAAATATTGGAATTTATATTTGGGGCCAAAATGGAATTCTCCAATAAAGTAGAATTTATTGTAGAAGCAAATCACAATATTTCTGAAGGACCTAAAATCCCATTTAATAGTGAAATGTTAAAGGAAATCATTCACAACAATAAGGGAGCAGATAGTGCTAGAATTTTGTTCTCCCAAGAAGGTTTATTAAAATTAGAGTTTGAATTTGAAGAAGTCAAAATAAAGACATCTTATTACGCGGTTCGAAAGGCTGACTACTAATATTTATGACCATCAATTGTTAATCCTTAATTTCTTTTTTTATGAGTGTTCAAAAATGGCGTAAATTTATGTTAGGCTCTTTAATAGCCGAAGAAAAATCCGACAAAATCTATCAAAATCAAGATCTAATCAATAATAATTACGAAAAATTCAATAATTCTAATCAATCTAATTTATCCCAATAATATTTATAGTTATGAACATTACTCAACAATTAGACCAACTGGCCGCTGACGATAGCCTTCCATTGGGTCCGTCTCTAGAAAAAATCTTCACCCAAGCTATGGGAACAGATCGATTTGATCCATCTCAACATATGGAATTCTTCCAAACCATCCAAAACCACCCAATTGGGGAAGATATGCAAATGGTTCTAGAAGAACTCAAAGATGAAGGCCTCATTACAAATCCAGACATTGTTTCTATCATTGAAAATCTTGGCCTAGAAGGAGAACTCCGCAGCCTCTACACCAGAGCCCAAGAAGACTCTACCCCAGACGAATTTGCTGGAGAAGAATTTAGAGACGATATGGAGGAAGTTGAGTACCTCGATGAGGCTACTAAGCGCAAGTGGCAGCACAGAGCTGGCATTATAAAGTAAAAAACTACTTATTTCAGACGTAAAAGTGACTTTAGAGCACTAAATCAGTTATATATTTGTTATTAACCCGGTACCTTAGGGGCCACAAACTTAAAAAACATGACACACGTAAACCTATTTGACCCTAGGTTTGCTTCACCTCTCGATGTTCTTGTAAAGAACTTTTTCGATAAAGAAGCAATTTTTGATAAACCATCACGTACAAGCGTTACACATCCAATTGATGTGTTTGAAGACGAAAACGGCCTTACATTTGAAATTGCATGTACTGGCCTAGCTAAAGAAGATGTAACTATTAGCATCGAAGGAGATATCCTTAAAGTATCATACGATAAAGGAACTGACCAAAAATCAACCAATAACAAACGCTACTACCACTCAGGAGTAAAAAAGAGTAGCTTTGATTTGGGTTGGAAAGTAGCTCGTAGATTTGAGCTGGCTAAATCTAATGCCGAAATGGTAAATGGTTTGCTATGCATCCAAATCCCTTACGCTACTGAATCCAAGCCCAAAACCTTGAAGATCAAGTAAAAAAATTTGGTGTTCTAAAGTCTTTTACGTATATTCAAAATAAAAATGAAGGTTATAAACGATCCGTCATTTGGAGATCATTTTATCCAAGTTGACGACTACAATTTCTCAGTCTACAAGACCAAAGTATCTAAAGAAAAAAATCTCGAATACACTAGTGTAGTGGGCCATTGTTCCACTTTAGCTAGAGCACTCGAGATGATGGCTACAGATATGGTTAGACATGAGGACAGAGATAATTTGCAAAATTATATTAACGAACTAAATGAAATTTATTCTAAATTCAAAAATCTAAAATTAAACCTATGACAACTAAGTTGCAAGCACTCTTCAATGCTATAATTGTAAAACAGATTGAAGAAACCGAATCCACCTATGGAAGTATCATTGTACCCGATATGGGAAAAGAAACCACTATCCGAGGCCTAGTATATGTTGTAGGACCTGGTCATCATACCTCTAATGGCAATTTCCTACCCACAGTTGTAAAACCTGGGGATGAGGTTATTTTACCTCAAGCAGGACCAGTTAAAATGCAATACAAAGGCCAAGAATACCTCATTTGCCGAGAAAACGACATCATGGCTGTAATCTCAGACCGCAATGTTTATTATGAGGGATTCGATGAAGAAAATTTGCCATTCTAAAAAATAAAAACTATGAGTAAAATTATAAACTATGGAGACAATTCCCGCAAAAAATTGATTGACGGGATCAACCAACTAGCAGATGCAGTTGTAACTACTTTGGGACCTAATGGACGAAATGTAGTAATCCAACAAGATCAAGGAGTACCACAAAGTACTAAAGATGGTGTAACAGTAGCAAAATCAATTGAACTTGAAGATTCAGTAGAAAATGTAGGAGCACAAATGCTTAAACAAGCAGCTATTAAAACCGCTGAACAGGCAGGTGATGGTACTACTACATCTACTCTCTTGGCTCGTGAAATTGTAAATGCAGCTGCCCGCTATACCTCAAAAGGACATAACATTGTAGACATCAAGCGTGGTATTGACAAATGTGTTAAAGCCCATGTTGCCTCACTCAGATCTATGTCTCAAGATATCTCAAGTGAAGAACAACTTGAACAAGTAGCTACAATCTCAGCCAATAATGACCCTGAAGTAGGTGCTCTCATTTCAACAGCAATTGGAAAAGTAGGGCGTGAAGGGGTAGTTACAATTGAGGAATCACGTACTGGAGAAACATACCTAGAAACTGTAGAAGGTATGCAATTTGATCGTGGTTACAAATCACCTTATTTTGTAACTGACAACAACAGCATGAGTACTACACTCAAGAACCCATCAATCCTATTCTATAATGGTAGACTTACCCAAGTAAAAGACTTGTTGCCTTTGCTTGAGAATATGTCTTCCCAGAGCAAACCACTCTTGATTGTAGCTGAAGATATTGATGGTGAAGCACTCGCTACACTCATTGTAAACAAAATGAGGGGTATTTTGAATGTGTGTGCTGTTAAAGCACCTGATTTTGGCGACCGCCGTACCTTGCTTTTGAATGACATGGCTACACTTACGGGTGGTCAGGTTGTAGATAAAGACAAGGGCATGAAATTGGAAAAATTCGATTTGAATTGGTTGGGTGAGTGTCGTACCGCTACAATTACTAAAGATTCAACTACATTGGTTGATGGAGCCGGAGATGCTCAAGATATCCAACAATTGTGCGAATCACTCGCTTCCCAAATTGAGAGTTCTACTTCACCATTCGAAACTGAAAAACTCCAAGAACGCCTAGCTAAATTGACAGGGGGCATTGCTGTAATTCATGTGGGTGGAAACACTGAAACCGAAATGAGGGAGAAAAAGGATCGTGTAGATGATGCACTCCAAGCCACCCAAGCAGCAATTGAAGAAGGTATTGTACCCGGAGGCGGTTTAGCTCTACTCCACTCAGCCAACACTACTACTTGTGATACAACAGGATATGATGAAGGACTCGGATGCAAAATCATCAACTCAGCACTCCAAAAACCATTTGAACAGATCCTAACCAATGCTGGCTTAGAAGAAGAAGTACACGATATCAAACATGAAGTATTGGCTAAGAAAAATACAATGTTTGGTTATAACATTAAAAAAGGTGAATATGAAAATTTCTTTGAAGCTGGTATTATTGATCCAACAAAAGTTACACGATGTGCTCTTGAAAATGCAGCCTCTATTGCAGGTACTATTCTATTGACAGAATGCACAATAGTAAATAAGCCTAAAGAAGAAGGTGAAGAACAACTTGGAGGCATGCCAGGAATGTTTTAAATTTAGATAGATGTCTGAATTCGAAACAATAGAACAAAAACAACTTATCGCTAAGAGAGTCCCACCTGGTGACAGGTGGGCTCTCACCGATAAGCCAAACCAAGTGATTAATTCACTTACAGAAACGTTGGAAACATATTTCCAACAAACTAAATTCAATAAAGCGTTTTATCTTGATCCTATTGGTGGTGCATTATATGCTGTGGATAGAGTAGAGATAGAAAAAGAACCTGAACCAATTAAAACATTTGACTTCTATGGAGATGGCTATCAATAATAGTTTGTGGGTTGAGAAATATCGCCCGAATGTACTAGATCATTACGTAGGTAATGATCACCTTAAAGGTATTATGTCTAAATATTTAGAACAAAACGACATACAAAACCTTATATTTTATGGACCCGCTGGTACAGGAAAAACTACTCTCGCCAAACTTTTGGTTAAGAATCTTGATTGCGACTACCTTTATATTAATGCCAGCGATGAAAGAGGTATTGAAACGATTAGAGACAAAGTATCAGGATTTGCTAGTACAATGTCGTTTAAACCACTTAAAGTGGTCATTTTGGATGAAGCTGATTTTCTTACTATCCAAGCGCAAGCTTCTCTCCGCAATGTTATTGAAACCTACTCTAAGAGTACAAGATTTATCTTAACTTGCAACTATGTAGAACGTATCATTGATCCTCTACAATCACGTTGCCAAGTACTTAAAATTGTACCTCCTAGCAAGGCCGACATAGCCCGACACATTAATGATGTTTTGACTAAGGAGGTAGTTAGTTCTGAAACTAATGATTTAGTTACGTTAATTAACCAATACTACCCTGACGTACGCAAGATGTTGAATGTATGTCAGATGCACGTTAAAAATAGTAAACTAGAATTAGATAAACAAACACTTGTTTCTAGTAGTTATATTGATCAAGTAATTGAATTGCTCCCTAATAAAAAAGCATTCAAAGAAATCAGGCAAGTAATAGCTGATTCAAATGTCCAAGACTTTGAAGCACTATTTAGGGCTTTATATGATAGAATGGACGAGTATACCTCAAACTTTGCTGAAGCCATCATTATTATTGAAGAATACATGTACCACTCAAATTTCCGAATTGACAAGGAAATAAACATAATGGCATGTATTTCTAAACTTATTGGAATCTCAGGCAAACAAGTTATATGAGACAATTAATTGAATTTGGAGATCGTAAATTCTCTTTGTATCGTGTTATAAACGAAACAGATAAAATAGATGCCAATCTACTTAAAGAATATTGGCATTGTGACACAGTATTAAAAAAAGACAACAAGTTATATTTTTGTAACGAAATAAAAGAAATAGATTATGCAGAAATCGGAAATGAATCAACAACCACAAATTGACCTTGCCAACACAACCCCCATCACTACTGAAAGTGGGGCTGATGTTTGGAAGCAAGGTTTTGTATTGAGAAAAGTATCTCGCTTCATAACACAAGGAGCAGAAGACGCAGTACTACCAATCCCAGTATTTTATGATGCTGAAACTGGTAAAATCTTGAAAGATACACTCCCACCTGAACTTCGTAGTGAGTATGACACTATTTGATTGGCTAAAGGAATTAACAGGTAAAAAACGAGATTGGGACTCCTTCACCGATAAGGAGAAGGAGTCCTTTAATCCATATATGGTTAATCGTTTTTTGTCTATGCATCAGCCATTTATAGAATTAATCAATTATGTTCAAACAATTCCATATACAGACAAAGAAAAATACTATAAAGTTTATTGTGGCTTACTTCCCAAACAAAATGTTTGGTTAAAATATATTAAATCAAAAATGAAACAACCTACAACTGAATTAGTGGGTGCACTTGCTAAAATTTACGAGTGTTCAAAACAAGAAGCAGCTATGGCTGTAATTACCATAGACAATGAAGACCTAGAAGACATCCTATACAAAGCCGGATACCAGGATGAAGAAGTAGTAAAAATGTTTAAGTAATGGATAGCATCGTAAAATCAGTTATAGAACAATTCACATCTCGAGCAGAGATGGGAGAAAAAAAGTATGGTGTTAATCTTGATAGGGGAGATTTACAATTCCATGAATGGGTAACTCATATGAAGGAAGAACTTATGGACGCTATACTTTACTTAGAGAAACTAGAAAAATTATATGGCAAAGAAGCCCCAAATACTTAAAGAGATACAGAGTAGGGAATTACCTGAGGTAAATTATGCTTACCAAAAGACAATTTCCTACTCTCAAATCTCTATGTATAGAAGTTGCCCTCACAAATGGTCACTCCAATACAAAGATGGCCATTATCAAGATGAGCAATCTATCCATTTTACATTTGGTACTTCAATGCACGAGGTAATCCAAGAATGGTTAACAGTATTGTATGAAGAATCTACCTCTAAAGCAGATGGGATGGACTTGGAATCCCTCTTCCAAGAAAAATTTATTGCTCTATACCAAGAATCATACAAGAAAAACAACGAAACCCACTACTCTTCCCCAGAGGAGCTTAGGGAGTTTTTTGAAGACGGAGTAGCTATACTAGAATTCCTCCAGAAAAAACGTTCTCAATATTTTGGCAAGCGTGGTTGGCACTTAGCTGGAGTAGAATTACCTATCATAACTGAAGTACACCCAAATGTCATATATAAGGGGTATATTGATCTTATTTTATATCACGAGCCAACCAATAAATTTTATGTATACGACATAAAAACATCCACCAGAGGGTGGAACGACAAAGCAAAAAAAGACGAAACTAAACAAATGCAACTTGTGTTGTACAAAAAGTTTCTAAATGAAGTATATAACATACCCATTGAAGACATTGAGGTAGAATTCTTCATAGTACGCCGTAAAATCTGGGAAAATAGCGACTATAATATAGGGCGTGTACAATTATATAAACCCGCAGCGGGCCGCAATAAATTAAGTAAAGCCACTAAAATACTTGAAGAATTTATAAGTGATTGCTTTGATAAAAAAGGAAAAATGATAGACAAGGAACACCCAAAAGTAGTATCTAGTATGTGTAAATGGTGTCCTTTTAATGACAATAAAGAATTGTGTAATAAAATGGCATCTTCATAAATCACCATATATTTATCTACAAATATACCAAAATGGCAAATAAAACATTAACAAGCGTAAAATTAGACGATAATCTATTTGATGAATTCAAAATAGCGTGTGTGAGAAACAAATTCTCATTCCAAAAATTATCAGAACGAGCAATGCATTTGTACCTTACAAATGAAGAATTTAGAAAACAAATTCATAACCACAACAATTTAGAGCTCTAAAAAATGAAAAAAGGTTATATTCCAAAAGAACAACGTAAAAAAATACTCCTGATGTGTGATGACATCAGAACACACTCAGGAATTGGTACTATAGCAAAAGAAATAGTACTCCACACATCCCACCACTTCAATTGGGTCAACGTTGGGGCCGCTATCCAACACCCTGAGGCTGGCAAGCGCTTAGATTTAAGCGATAGCACCAATCAAGAAATGGGTTTAACAGACGCATCAGTAGTTGTTATACCTAGCAATGGGTATGGCTCACCCGATCTAGTTAGACATTTAATCAAACTAGAAAAACCTGATGCTATTTTTATCATTACAGACCCTAGATATTGGTCATGGTTATTCCAAATCGAAAACGAATTTAGAACTAAAATACCCCTCATTTACCTCAACATTTGGGACGACTACCCAGCACCTCGATACAATGAGGCATTCTATGAGTCATGTGACTTGTTGATGGGTATTTCAAAGCAAACTGTAAATATTAACAAATTAGTATTGGGCGAGAAAGCTCAAGATAAACTTATCAAATATGTGCCCCATGGTTTAAACCATAATATTTATAAACCTTTAGATGAAAATAATCCTGAATTAGTAGAGTTTAGGAAAAATCTATATGGTAAATTAGATATTGAGTTTGCAGTCTTATTTAATTCACGCAACATTAGACGCAAACAAATTCCTGATACTATTTGGGCCTACAAACAATTTATTGACAAACTCACCCCAGAGCAAGCTAGAAAATGTGCTTTAGTACTACATACTCAACCTGTAGATGATAACGGAACAGATTTACCCGCTGTAATAGATATGCTTTGTGGGGATGATGATAGATATAATATCATATTCTCAAGCAACAAATTAACTACCCCACAGATGAATCTCCTCTACAACAGCACAGACGCCCAGATTTTGCTTACTTCAAATGAAGGGTGGGGTTTAAGTTTAACAGAAGCTATGTTGGCTGGTAACCCAATCATAGCCAACGTTACAGGCGGTATGCAAGACCAAATGCGCTTTGAAGACGAAAGAGGATTGTGGATTGACTTTAATGACACATTCCCATCCAACCATACTGGAACATACAAAAAGTGTGGCCCTTGGGCATTCCCAGTATTCCCTAATAACATCTCAATTGTAGGTTCCGTTCCTACTCCTTACATATTTGACGACAGATGCAACCCTTCAGACGCAGCAAATCAAATTTATAAAATTTGGGAACTAGAACCTGAAAGAAGAAAAGCCATAGGAATGATGGCCCGTGAATGGGCAACTGGAAACGAAGCAGGATTTACAGCTGAAAAGCAGGGTGAGAGAATTATTGAAAATATAAATGAATTATTTGATACCTGGAAGCCCCGAGTTTGTTACGAATTAATTAAAACCCAACCTCTTAAAAAGAAAGTAGTAGAACATAATCTATTAACCCTTTAAAAAGTTATGAATAAACCATTATTTATAGTAAGTTGTCCTATTGACACTTACAGCGGGTATGGAGCCCGTTCTCGAGATTTTGTAAAAGCTCTTATTGAATTAGATAAATACGATGTAAAGATACTCCCTCAACGTTGGGGTAATACTCCTTGGAATTTTATCGAAAATCACTCTGAATGGGATTTCCTTACTCCCTATTTACTACCTATGGGTAATCAACTTCCTCAACAACCTGATATTTGGTGCCAAATTACAGTACCTAATGAATTTCAACCCGTAGGAAAATATAATATAGGCTTAACAGCAGGTATTGAAACAACAGGGTGTCACCCATCTTGGGTTGAAGGGTGTAATAGAATGGATTTAGTTCTTACTTCTTCTACTCATAGTGCTAAAGTATTCCAAAGCATGAAATACGAACAGCGTCACCCACAAACTCAACAACTATTAGGTGAGTACAAATTAGAAAAACCTATTGAAGTATTAATTGAAGGAGCTAATCTAGAAACATACCAACCTAAAACATCTACATTTGATTTAAATTCTATTGAAGAAAGTTTTGCTTTCTTGTTTGTAGGACATTGGATGCAAGGTAATTTAGGCCATGATAGGAAGAATGTAGGGTTGTTAGTCAAATTGTTTTTTGAAACATTTAAAAATAAAACTAAAACACCTGCCCTTATATTAAAAACTAGCAGTGCTGGGGCCTCTTATATGGATCGTGAGTCTATCCTTAAAAAGATAGATGCTATTAGGAAAACTATAAAAGCTAATTCACTCCCTAACATTTATCTTTTGCATGGTGAGTTAACTGATAGTGAAATGAATGAGTTATATAACCACTCTAAAATCAAATCTATGATTAACCTTACTAAAGGTGAAGGGTTTGGTAGACCACTCCTTGAATTTAGCCTCACCAAAAAACCTATCATCACTACAAACTGGTCAGGCCATCTTGATTTCCTTAACCCCCAACACACCACTCTACTCCCTGGTGGGTTACACAATCTAGATGACAGCTCAGTAGTAAAAGATATGTTAATGAAAGAATTCCAATGGTTTGGAGTAGACCAAAACTCAGTTATATCTATCATGACTGACATGTTTAAAAACTATAGACCATATAAAGAAAATGCTGTGAAACAAGCTAAACAAAGTAAAACCGAGTTTAGTTTTGAAAAAATGGTAAAACAATTGAGTGAATATTTAACAAAATATGTACCTAACTTTCCTGAACAAGTCCAACTCCAATTACCTAAACTAAAAAAAATTGAATTACCTAAACTAAAGAAACTAGAAAATGTTGAAGGATAATTTAGTAATATGTGATCGTTGTGGATCCGATGCCTGCTATGAGCAGGCATTGGGCCCCAACTACACAGTTAATATGTGTTATGGATGTGGGTTTACTACCAATACACTTATGGTAGACGACAGTGAATTCTTAAAGGAACAACTCGAAGTGCTTCCCGAAATCTACAAGGACCTCACCCACCAAACCGAAGATGGCAAATACTGGACACCCTCAACCATCAACATACCAGATAAAGGTATGGTATTTGTAAATGGCAAATCAACCGAGGATTGGAAGTGGACCGCTGTTAAAGCCATAGAAATACCTGAGGAAGATAAACACAAATTTCCTGAAGATACTACTCATAAGATGGATATGGGTAATGCTAAATCATTTGATGAAAAAGATTTTATGGAAGCTTTAAGTTACATTGGCCTTCTACCCTAATTTTATTATATTTACACCCATGAAAATCAGTTATGCTATACCTGTATGTAATGAATCAATTGAACTAAAACGTTTACTTAGTTTTTTGTTTGAAAACAAAAGAACCAAAGATGAAATTGTAGTGCAATGCGACAAAGGAAACACTACTCAAGAAGTATATCAAGTATTACAAGAATACAGCGATGTATATTCGGTAGGATTTAAGGTAGTGGAATTTCCACTAAATGGGGATTTTGCTACTTTTAAAAACAACCTTAAAAAACATTGCACGGGAGATTATATATTCCAAATCGATGCTGATGAAATACCCCATAAGAATCTTATAAAAATACTCCCTGAGGTATTAGGTAATAATTCTGCTGTTGAATTATATGCTGTCGCTAGAGTCAATACAGTAGAAGGATTGACTGAGGAGCACATCCAAAAGTGGAGATGGAAAATAGACCCCAATAATTGGATTAACTACCCAGATTTCCAAACTCGAATTTATAAAAACTCTCCTGAAATCAAGTGGCAAAATAAAGTACATGAAGTAATAAAGGGGCACAAACAGTTCGGATACCTTCCTATGGAAGAGGAGTGGAGCTTATACCACCCCAAGGATATTAAGAGACAAGAAAAGCAAAATGAATTTTATATTGAACTATGAAGATAGCATTTCATAGCAACCAACTAGGAATTAGAGGTACAGAGATAGCTTTGTATGATTATGCCTTAGGTAACCAAAACATACTAAACAACAAATCTATTATCCTCTCAGACGCTAATGCCGATTTGACAACGTTAGATAAATTTAAAACACAATTTCCTGTATACCTTTACAACAATTTTAATGAAGTAGAACAAATTGTTGAAAGTGAAGGTATAGATGCCATTTATTATATTAAAGCGGGATTCAATGACGGGAAGTTAGTTAAAAACGCTAAAAACCTAATACACTCAGTATTTAAATATAATGACCCACATGGGGATGTTTATGCCTACATTTCTGAATGGTTATCGAATGAAACCTCAGGGGGTGATTTACCTTATGTTCCCCATATGGTAAATCTACCTAAGCATGATTTAAATTATAGAA
>Ga0208767_1001890_pt1 | contig 16228 bp, 27 predicted proteins | sample VirMetDEL_Mar_21_FD_184514 | JGI IMG/M metagenome (GOLD analysis project Ga0208767, IMG submission 184514) | Aqueous microbial communities from the Delaware River and Bay under freshwater to marine salinity gradient to study organic matter... | ecosystem: Environmental > Aquatic > Marine >... | reverse complement strand
AGGGAGAAAAAGATAGTACAGTTGGTTTATCAATCGTATCACATTGGGCAGACTTTGAAAAAAAGAATGGTCGTAAAACTAATAATACATCTCAACAAAGATTCTTTAGTACAGATGTTGGAATGGACTTTGCATCTCAAACAGTTCAAGATATTAAATGGGGTAGAGCGTAATGCGTTTTGGTGGATTTGGTGGAATAGTAAAAGCAGTAACAAAAGCAGTATCATTTTTTAAAGGTGCAAATCCTTTGGTTCAATTAGGTGTTACATTATTTTTAGCTTGGATATTAAGACCAAAAGTTCCTGAAATAGAAGATTTTGGTACAAATGAATTTGATGATTTTGAAAGAGGTTTATTAGTTAATAAACAATCTAATGACTCAAACATTCCTGTTATATTTGGAGAAAGACTTGTTGGTGGAACTAGAGTCTTTATGGAAACATCAGGCACAGATAATACTTATTTATATATGGCAATCGTTATGGCAGAGGGAGAGATAAACGATATAGAAGAAATAAGAGTAGATGATAAAGTTGTTACTTGGGCAAGTGCATTATCAGATGGAACAGAGGTAGAAGTAGGAAGTGGAGATAGTAATTTCTATAAAAATTCAGAAAGTTTAATTAAAGTAGAACCTCATTTTGGAACAGATGGTCAATCAGCATCATCTATATTATCAACATTATCATCTTGGGGAAGTAACCATAAACTATCTGGTTTATGTTATTTAGCATTAAGATTTAAATGGAATCAAGACGCATTTACAGGGATTCCAAAAGTACAAGCAAAGATACAAGGTAAAAAAGTAGTAGCATATAATTCTAGTTTAGAAGCACAAACTGCGTCTTACTCAACTAATCCAGCTTGGTGTTTATTAGATTACTTAACAAATGAAAGATATGGAAAAGGTGTAGCAATTTCAGAAATAAATTTACAAAGTTTTTATGATGCTTCACAAGTTTGCGTAACACAAGTAACACCCTATTCAGGTGCAAGTGATATAAATATTTTTGATACAAATACTGCATTAGATACATCACAAAAGATTATAGATAATGTTAGAGAAATGTTAAAAGGTTGTAGAGGTTATCTTCCATACACACAAGGTAAGTATAGTTTAATTATTGAAACAACAGGAAGTGCAAGTATCACATTAACAGAAGATGATATTATAGGTGGATATAATTTATCTATTCCAACAAAGAATGAAAGATATAACAGAGTTATAGTTGGTTTTGTTGACCCAGCTAGAAATTATCAAGTTAATGAAGTTCAGTACCCAGCCATAGATGATAGTGGATATGCAACAGCAGATAAACACGCAACTATGAAAACTGCTGATGGTGGATTTTTATTAGAGGGTAGATTTACATTTAAAACTTTAACCTCTGCATATCAAGCAGAAGAAATGGCAGAAGTTATTTTAAGAAGAAGTAGAGAAGCATTAACACTTGGTATTAATGTTAGCTTTGATGCTTATGATTTAGCCATAGGAGATATAGTCAATATTACACATAGTTCATTAGGTTTTTCTGCAAAAGCATTTAGAGTTATGGGTTTAACCTTTAACGAAGATTATACGATAGGATTATCTCTTGTTGAGTATCAGGCTAGTCATTATACTTGGGCAAGTAAAGCACAAGTTAGTTCTACACCATCAACAAACTTACCTAATCCATTTACTATCCAACCACCAGCTAGTGTAACACTAGATGATACTTTAGTTGAATATAATGATGGAACTGTAATTGTAGCTTTAGATATAGCGATAGGTGCTTCTCCTGATAACTTTGTTGATTATTACCAAGTAGAATACAAGTTAAGCACAGATTCAGATTATATTATTTATGCACAAGGTTCAGGATTAAATCACAGAGTCTTAAATGTAATTGACCAAAAGATTTATAATGTAAGAGTTAAAGCTGTAAATAGTTTAGGGGTATCGTCAACTTATGTATCAGCAACTAGAACAATAGTAGGTGCTATTGAGCCACCAAGTGATGTTACAGATTTTTCTTGTAATATATTAGGACAAGAAGCACATTTAAGTTGGACACAAATACCAGATTTAGATTTAGCTTTTTATCAAATTAGATATTCAACATTAACAGATGGAACTGGAGAATGGGCAAACTCTGTATCTTTAATAGAAAAAGTATCAAGACCAGCTACAAGTATTAGTACAGTTGCTAGGGCTGGAACTTATCTTATAAAAGCATTTGATAAATTAGGGAATGCAAGTTCTAATGCAACTGCAATAGTTTCTAATGTAACTAGCACATTAAATTTTAATGCAATAACTACTGTATCTGAACACCCTGACTTTAATGGAACATTAACAGATACAGCAATAGTAGATGACACTTTAAGACTAGATTCATCAGAATTATTTGATTCAGCTTCTGGAAACTTTGATACAGAAACAACTAGATTTTTTGATTCAGGTGTTGCTAATGCTGACTTTAAAGCATCTGGTAATTATTTATTTGCAGATGTAGTAGATATAGGTGCTAAACATACTGTAAGAATTACAGCAACTTTAAAACAAACTTCTGATGACCCAGATGATTTATTTGATAATAGAACAGGATTATTCGATGCACAAAATTCTAGCTTTGACGGAGATACACCAGCTAACTCTAATGCACATTTAGAAATTGCTACAAGTGATGATAACTCTACTTTTACTGCTTTTCAAAACTTTGTAATAGGAAATTATACAGCTAGATATTATAAATTTAGAGTTGTTTTAACTTCAACTGATTTAGCTTCAACTCCTGTTGTTCAAGAAGTATCAATTTCAATAGATATGGAAGATAGAATATTTAGTGGAAATGATATAACATCTGGTGCTGGAACTAAAACTGTTACATTTACAAACCCATTTAAAAGTGATAATTATGCAGTTGGAATTACAGGACAAGGAATGGCAACAGGAGATTTCTTTTTAGTAGAAAGTAAAACTATTAATGGATTTAACGTTACGTTTAAAAATTCAGGTGGAACAGCAATATCTAAAACATTTGATTTTATTGCAAAAGGGTTTTAAAAGGAGTATAAAACAATTATGGCACAACACGATTACGATATAGCGAACCAATCTTTCCCAGCTTTTAGAACAGACTTAAATGGTGTTCTTGAAGCTATAAATACATCTAATTCAGGTACATCAAGACCAAGTGGTGCAGTAACAGGAACGATTTGGCTAGATACTACATCAGCAACTACTCCTACTTTAAAATATTATGATGGTGCTGGAGATATATCTCTTGCAACTTTAGACCATTCAGCAAACACAGTTAATTGGTTAGATAGTTCAGTTGTAGCAGATTTAGTAAATGATACCTCTCCACAATTAGGTGGTCAATTAGATGTTAATGGTAATGCTATTGGAGATGGTACTTTAGAATTACTAAAATTTTCAGAAACAGGAAGTGCAGTTAATGAATTTACAATCGCAAATGCTTCAACAGGAAATAACCCTGTCTTATCTGCAACAGGGGGAGATACTAATGTTGGAATAGAATTTACTACAAAAGGTACAGGAACAATTAAATTTAACGATCTAGCTTATATTCCTCAACAAGCATTAACATCATCTTCAAACGCAGTTGCTTGGGACACACAAGCTAAACCAAACGCATATCATCTAACAACAGAAAACACTACTTTCTCTGCACCAACTAATCCTGTTGAGGGTGCTTTTATTTGTGTAGAAATTAACTATAATGGTTCACACACAATCGCTTTTAATACAGTATTTGAATTTGCGGCTTCAACTGCACCAACATTTACTTCGGCAGATGGTAAAACTGATATATTAGTTTTTAAATACAATGGTGCTATTTGGCAAGAAGTAGGTAGAACATTAAATTTAAGTGAAAGTTAAAATATGTACGCATTAGTAGAAGATGGCTCAATATCAAAATTAATTACAAATCCTAAAACTATGGTTATAGGAGATGTAAGATACCCAGCTAAAATATTTCAGTTATGGTCAGGGTCAGAATTAAATGCAATAGGTATTTATGAAGTAGTAACTAACTCATCTAATTTTAAAGATGAGAAATGGTACATCAACACAAATGAATCTTATGCTTTTGCAGACAATCAAGTTACTAGATCATGGGGAACTGCTACACCTAAAGCACACGCAGATACTTTATGGACACAAGCAGATTCAGATGATGGAGATTTACCAGATGACAAAGAAGTTGGAGATGTAAAAGTTGAGGGTTTAAAAACACAATTAATTAGAACTTTAAAATCACAAGTAGCTGGAATATTATCTAATACTGATTGGTACATAACTAGAAACACAGAAAAATCTACTGCTATACCATCTTCAATATCTACTTACAGAGATGCTGTTAGAACTAAACAAGCAGAAATGGAAACTGCAATAACAAATGCAAGTGATACTCCAGCATTAGAAACTTTATACACTTACACTACTGATAGTGATGGTGTTCAATCAAGACCATTAGGCGAACTTCCAACATTGGAGATTTAATGCCATTAATACTTGGAACTAACTCCATAAAAGACACAGGCTATGATGTAGCTAACTCTGTTAGATTAAATGATGGCAGTAGTGATTATCTAAATAGAACACCAAGTAGTGCAACAAATCAAAAAACATTTACTATTAGTATGTGGGTTAAAAGAGGAGAATTAGGTTCAACAAATGGTTTATTATTACAAGGTGTTAATACAGGAAATGATGACTTTGCAATATATTTTGAATCAGTAGATACAATAAATATATTTAGTTGGTCTAGTTCATCAGAACAATTTACTTTATCAACAAACAGAAAATTTAGAGATCCAAGTGCATGGTTTCATATTGTACTTGCAGTAGATACAACACAAGCAACATCAAGCAACAGAATAAAATTATATGTTAATGGTGTTCAAGAAACTTCATTTAGTACAGCAAACTATCCATCATTAAATGCAGATTTAGAATATAATGATACAAGTGCTTTATGGGTTGGAAGAAGTTATAATGGTCATTATTTTGATGGTTATATAGCAGAAGTAGTATCTGTTGATGGAACAGCATTAGCACCAACATCATTTGGAGAATTTGACGAAGATAGTGGAATATGGAAACCAATAGATGTATCTGGTTTAACCTTTGGTACTAATGGATTTTATTTAGACTTTGAAAACTCTGGTAGTCTAGGTGCAGATGTATCAGGTAATGGAAATAACTTCACAGTTAATAACCTTACAGCAATAGATCAATCTACTGATACTTGCACAAATAATTTTGCAACATTAAATCCTTTAGCAAAAGGTGCAAATGTAACTTTAACAGAGGGTAATTTACAATTTACATCTAATAATAGATATGGAACGGTTGGTACTTTTGGATTATCTAGTGGAAAATGGTATTGGGAAGTAAAAGTAGTTGATGCTGGATCAGATATTCAAGTTGGTATTTTTCAAGGTGGTGGAAATATTGGTTATCCAAATGCAGAACTAGGTAAAACAAGTCAAGGTTGGTCTGTTATTTCAATTGGTGGAAATAGACTTCATAATTTATCTCAATCATCTTATGGTGGTGCAGCTTTTAGTGATGGAGATATATTAATGGTCGCTTTGGATATGGATAATGGTAAGTGGTATATGGGTAAAAATAATTCTTGGTTTGATAGTGGTAATCCAGCAACATCTTCAAGTCCAGCACATACAGGAATAACTGGAACTATCTTTCCAGCAATAGCAACTTATGCTGAAAGTGAAAGTGGTAGTATAAATTATCAATTTAATTTTGGCTCTCCACCATTCACAATCTCATCAGGCAACACAGATGGTAATAGCTATGGAAACTTTGAGTATGCAGTTCCTAGTGGATATTATGCACTTAACACAAAAAACCTAGCGGAGTATGGATAATGGCTTACACTACAATAGATAAACCAACAGATTATTTTAATACTATTACCTACACAGGAAATGATACAGATGGAAGAACTATAACAGGAGTTGGATTTCAATCTGATTGGACTTGGGTAAAAGCTAGAAGTAGTGCATTTTCACATTATATTATTGATGCTATTAGATACGATAGTGGTGCATCTAAATATTTAAAATTAGATTCTTCTTCATCTGCCGCAGATGAAACACCTAGTGGTGCTGGTTGGATTTCAGCATTAAATTCAGATGGTTATGTATGTAAAAATGGAACATCAAATACAAATAATTGTAATGAAAATGGAGTTACATATGTAGCATGGAACTGGTTAGGTGCTAATGGCACAACTAGTAATACTGATGGAAGCATAACCTCAACTGTATCTGCTAATACTACAAGTGGATTTAGTATTGTGTCTTATACAGGTACAGGAAGTAATGCTACAGTTGGTCATGGTTTGGGAACTACACCAGCTTGGGTTTTAGTAAAAGAAAGAGGTGCATCTGGAGAATCTTGGAATAATTTTCATCAAAGTTTAGGTGCTGGTATAACTATAATGCTAAATTTAACTAACGCACAACAAAGTTCTTCAACTATGTGGAATAATACTGCACCAACATCTTCTGTATTTTCAGTAGGTGCTGATGCTGGTTCAAATGGAAGTAGTAAAACTTACATAGCCTACTGCTTCGCAGAAAAAAAAGGCTACTCAAAATTTGGAAGCTACACAGGGAATGGAAATGCTGATGGAACATTTGTTTATACAGGATTTAAACCAGCTTTTCTTATAACTAAATGTACATCGAATAGTGCATTTAGTAATTCAAATTGGATGTTATATGATAACAAAAGAGATTTATATAATCAAATGGCAGAATATTTATATCCTGATTCCAGTAATGCATCAGGGACAAACTCACAAGGTATGGATTTTCTTTCTAATGGAATTAAAATGAGAAATACTTTTGGAGATGCAAATTACAATAATGAAACATACATCTACATGGCATTTGCAGAGAATCCATTCGTAACATCAACTGGTGTACCAGCTTGTGCCAGATAGAAAGGAATAATTTATGCAATTATCAAAACATTTTACATTAGAAGAATTTGAAAAATCACAAACTGCTACAAGAAAAGGTATAACTAATAAAGCTGGTAGTGGAGAGATTAAAAATCTAGGCGATCTTTGTTATGAGGTATTAGAGCCTGTAAGAGTTAAGTTTGATAAGCCTGTTACAATTACATCTGGTTATAGAAGCCCAGAATTATCAGAAGCAATAGGTTCAAAAGCAACATCACAACATTGTTTAGGAGAAGCCGCAGACTTTGAAATAGCTGGTGTATCAAATCTTGAAGTAGCTTTGTGGATTCAGAACCATTGTGATTTTGACCAATTAATATTAGAATTTTGGAAAGATGGAGAACCTAATAGTGGTTGGATTCATTGTTCTTATAAAGATGGCTCTAATAGAAAACAAGTCTTAACATTTGATGGAAAATCATATACTAATGGACTAGCAGACACTAAATGGTCTGGTGGAAAACTAACAAACTAACAAACTAATAGGAGAATATTATGCCAAGAGGAATGGGAACATACGGAAGTAAAAGAGGGCGACCAGCTAAAAAAAAATCTAAAGCTAAAAAAAAGAAGAAGAAGTAATGGCTATGAAGAAACCTATATATGCTAAAGCTAGACCAAAGAGATTAGGGAAACCAAAATCTTTTAACAAGAAGTCTAAAGCATATAAAGCTGTAAAAAGAAAAGCAGATAAGAAGTTTGGCAAAAAGGTTTCTTTGTATAAAAACATATTTATCTCACAAGGCATCAAAAAGTATAAGCCAAGAAAGAAAAAGTAATGGCTAAACAAAACGCATTACAGAAAATAGAATCTCACGAAAAGCTATGTAGAATAATGCAGAAATTAACTCACGATAAAATTAATTCAATAGAAGAAAGAGTAAAACGATTAGAAAAGATTTTACTAATCTCTACAGGCTCATTGATTAGTGCAATGGGTTATGTGATATTTACATTATTGTCAAAATAGGCTACAAGCTATACTTGTATGAAGAATAAAAGAATACTTGTCATTTCTGATATGCACCTACCTTATCAACATAAGGATTCAATAAAATTTTTAAAAGAAATCAAAAAAGAATTTAAACCAGATAGAATTATTAACATTGGCGATCTATTAGATTTTCATGCTATATCAATGCACGAACATAATCCTGATTTGTACTCGGCTGGTATGGAATTAGATAAAGCTAAAGAATACATACAACAATTAGAAGCAATATTCCCTGAAGTTACAGAAGTTGATAGTAACCATTCAAGTTTAGTTTATAGACGAGCATTAAAATATGGAATGTCTAAACAATTCTTAAAACCTTATGGAGATTTTTTAGGGACTAGAAAATGGAAATGGGTAGATGATTTAACACTTACTATGTCTAATGGCCAAAGATGTTTTTTTACACATGGAAGAAGTGCAGATGTATTAAAGGTAAGTCAAGCTATGGGTATGTCAGCAGTTCAGGGTCATTATCATACTAAATTTGTAATAAGCTATTGGGCAAATCCTGACAATCTATTCTTTGGTATGAATGTAGGTTGTTTAATTAATCAAAAGTCTATGGCCTTTAACTATGCCAAGAACTTTAAGACAAGATTCATACTTGGTTGTGGAATTATACTTAATGGAATACCAAGATTACTTCCTATGGTAATTAACAAAAAAGGCGATTGGATAGGTAAAATTGTCTAGGTTAAAGGCTCATAGAAGCGATTTAAAGGCTACTGACAAGCAAATAGGTGGTAAGCACTATAAAGAATATAAGATACAGCCTATTGAGTTTATAGTCGCAAATAAACTTGATTTCATACAAGGTAATATTATAAAATACGCACTCCGAAATAAAGATGGAGAAAACCCTGATGAGAAGTGGAATAAGATAATTCACTACTGCGAACTAGCAAAACAGTTGCAAAATAAAAAATAAGGAATATTAAGCCTGAATGAACTTTACTCATTTAATTTATTCTGCTCTTGTGTTATATTGGATAACATTATTATTTTTTACAGGTAATACTTATTTATGATTTTTAGTTTATTAAATAACCCACTTACAAAATTAGCAGTTGGTAAAGTTACCGACCATTTTAAACACAAAGCTGAAAAAGTTAAAACAATAAGAGCCGCAGAAATAGAAGCCGCTAAAGATACAGATATAGTTAGAATCAAAAGCCAAGATAAAAGTTTCAAAGATGAACTTTTACTCATATGGCTAATTGGAATGTTGAGTACAGGATTTTTTGAAAGCACTAGAGATAACTTTGAGGAATGGGTAAGAATCATAAACGATCTCCCTGATAGTGTTTGGTATTTAGTTATTATTGTATTTACTGCAACATTCTCAACTAAAATGACAGATAAGGTTTTAAACAGGAACAAAAAGAAGTAATATGTTGAATGGACATAGACGCAGTAATTATAGATTTAGAATTTCAATTAGAAACAATACATAATCCTTACGGACATTTTGTTAATTTTAGATTTATAGATGTAACTCCTAATAAAACTAAACTCCATAAAATGATTTCTGATATACAGAAGCACCCAGAAGTTGATCTAATAGATTATAATTATACTGAAACTCCCATCACATCTAAAACTAGCATAAAATATTTTGATATTACTAAACATTAAATAGGGTGGTCAAGAGAGAGCCAAACCACCCTACCAAACTATTAACTCTCGCTAATAGCTTTATTCACTAACTGATTAACAAAGGGAGCAAACCACAATTCTCGTTAGTGAAATTCATTAAACTTTACTATTCAAAGCTAAATCTCTTTTTAACTCTGATTGTTTTAAGCTAACATACTTGTCTAAATTATTATAATGGTATCTAGCTTTAATTAATTCTTCTTCTGCTACTGCATACTGTTCTACAATAGCTTGATATTCTTTATCAGTACGAGATTTGTGTTCAGCTTCAATAACAGTTTTCGTATCTAATTTATATTTTAAAAATAATTTACTAAACATAGCTTTTTTACCAGCTTCAAGAATGATTGATTTTTTATGCCACTCTGCCCACTCTTTAGATGCTTCTTCTAATTCTTGATATGATTTATTACTTAATAGATTGCTCATTCTTTTTCTCCTTTAATATATATTTTAATGTAGTTGTTGTTGGGTCAAATTCTAATTTATTACAAGACATCAGTATTACAGATAATAATAAAATTAATACTACTAATACAATCTTAACAACACGTCTGTTGTATTTTCTGTGAATTGCTTTTCCAAATATAATCATGGGTATAATAACATCTCCTCTTGTTCTTGTTCTAATTGTTTAATTTGTTGTTTTAAATGTTTATTTTCTAATTGGTATTTTTCAACTAAATTTCTTTGTTGTTTAACTTCCATATACAATGCTTGTATTTCTTCTAACTTAATAGCGAAGTCTTTTTTTAAATTATAGACCTCGCTAATAAGATGCTCTTGTGTTTTAGATAATTTAACCATAATTAAAATGGAATCTCATCATCTTGCATATCAGACATTTTCTCAACAGGCATAGCATGATCTGGTGCAGAGGGTTGAGCCTGTGTCATTGGTTGTGGTGTGTACTGTGGAACAGTTTGACCAATAGGTTTAAAACCATCTACATTAGCACTAGGTTTGTATGGCTTAATCATAACCAAACAAATAATCTGTTCAAGATTACCTTTTGCATATTGTGGTGGATTCTGCATTTCTTGCGTTTTAGTCATATACTTTAAGACATATCCAGCTTTAGTATATTCCTGAACTTCTGGTGTGTTAAACCAATCATTAACTTGTGATAATCCATATTTTCTTTTGGTAATACTACAAGTAAATTTAACTTTACTTGCTTCTCCGCTATACTCATATTTAGGGCTTTGATTTCCAGTCGGAAAGAGTCGCATAGATAACCCACAGAATGGTTTATCAAATTTAGTTTTTTGATACATTTTGTTTTCCTTTTTTTAGTTTATATTGACGTACTGACTCGTTAAACATTAACTCGGATTTATGACAACTCAATAATCCTAAAAATGCTTTCAAGTGTTCCTTTTTATATAAGACGTGTCTAGCTTCAAAATCTCCACTATCTTTTGGGAGTCTAACTATATACATCTTATTTATCTTCTTTCCTGTCTGTTCTTCATAAGCCAACTTATATCCATGTAGTTGATGAACCATATTAAGAAACAAACCTTTTGAAGTTTTTATATCTATAAGCCATAGGTTATTCTGTGAGTCTTTAGCAATTAAGTCTAAAGTTCCACAAAACCCACGTTCAGAATATAAAACCTTTTCAGACTCAACAACTTTTAACTTATGTTTAGTCCAAAACCTTTTAAACTTCTCAAAGCAACTTAATATTACAGGGTCGCTTGGGTCAGTAAATTTTTCTCCTTTAAGCCACATCTCACAAAACTTATGCACCATAGAGCCAATATTTAAAATATTATCTCCTGTCTTTCTTGCATTAGATTTAGCATTAGTAACTATCTTTTGTATTTGATCTATTGGAATACCTGATCTTTCCATTTCAGTTTTAATAGCATTAACTTGGGTGCTTATCTTCCAATTCTCTAATGCTGGACTTGCTAACTTTCCAAGTAATGTACTCATTCCAACTACATATTCGTTATTATGTATATAGACGTGTTTTTCTTCATTGAACTCAATCGTATGACCATGTTCTAGTTTATGAATTGCCATTATTCTCTCCCTTATATTGTTTTTTGTTTTTAGCTTTAGAAGTAATTATTGCACAGTATTCTTCAATATAATACTCCTGTTTATATTTATTTTTACCTATTACTCTATTCATAGCCAAAATTCGTTTATCTTGCCACGTTTTCTGTGTGTGTTGTATAGCCATTTTCTCCTCTCTTGTTTGGTGTAAATTGTAAATCACGATCTAGTATTGGTTTTATAAAGTAGTCTTTCTCAACATCAAAAATTTCAGCTAGTATTTTCTCATTAATGCTACAAATACTATTCTGTCCTCTTTCATATTTCTGTATCTGTTGAAACGAAACTTTTAACTTTTTAGATACTCTTGTTTGAGTCCAACCTTTAACTATTCTTATCTTTCTTAATTGTAAGCCAGATATTTTTGTATAGACTTTTTTGTTATGTTCATCTGATATATTCCATTCACTTAATAAATTATCTATTGAATGATTTATCTCATCTGGTGTTCTGTTTATCCATTTATTCATATTGTTTCCTTTTCTAGTTAAGTACAGCATGTCCACGCAGAGTTAAACATTTTCTCATAATAGACTCATACTTTGTGTCCATATTTTCATTTAATGCCCAGAAAGTAATATTGCTAATAAAGTTTGTATTCTTCTTTGCAATAGTTTCACAATGCTGAACATTGTTAGTTATTTCTTTTGCTTGGTCAGTATTAAAATTAGATGATGACTTTCCAGCCGTATCAATTATGGGTTTATAAGCACACGCAGATAATAGGGTGCATAATAGCCCTAGTGTAAGTATTGTTTTTTTCATATCTAGTTTCTTTCTCTCGTTATAAAGTTGGTTGATGATACTTAACTTGATGTAACTGCCAAGCCAACTTCTTTGTTTTTTGTTCCACTTTTAGCAACTGTTCTAGCAATACTTTCTTTTTGAGTATACTCTTGTCGTACTGCTCTTGCATTCGGAACATTTTTTTTGGATTGTTCATGTCCATTACCTTTATTTAATTGACTCACTTGATTAACCAAATGAGTATCCACAGAATCAATTAAATCTAACTGTTCCTGTAAATCTTGTAATCCACCAAGAGTCATATCTCGGTGGAAAATCTGTTTAAACTTTTTAGCAATCTCTGTACTAAAGTTTGAGTTAGTTGGTATTCTCATTATTCCTCTCCCCATATTAAAGTTATTACTATTGATAATGCTAAAGCTAAATAAAAATGTTCCATATTATTTATAATATATTTGTAAATTAATATTATTGTTATTGTCGTCAGCAGTTACAACTTTAACTTTATTAACAGTAAATTTTTTAATCCAAGTTATAAATTTTTCTATATCATTAGGATTAGCATTATTACTAAACTCTATATTTTGTTGATAAGGTAAATTTTTATAAAAGAACCCATCAATCGGTTGTAATTTAGCTTTGCCATTAATTTCATTATCAATAAACTGATTGATAAATTTATAACAATTTTTAGCTAATTTTTGTTTTTTAAATGTTTTTTTATTTGCTTCTCTATAAACAGATATTTTAATCATATCTTCTATTGAGTTGTTAGGGTGGTTAATCATCATACTCTCTCCTTGTTTAGTGTTAGTTTTATTTAACATACGATAAATGTATAAGTTTTGAGTTGTATTGTAAAGTGCTAAAAAGCTAGTAAAATAGCCACTTTTTAACTTATTTAACCCCCACAAGTTTAATTTCTTGATTAGTTTTAAAATTAAATATAAATATTCGAATCAATTAAAGATATGAATATAAATAAAAAAATGCTAATGAGGGTTATCTCGCAAGAGATAAGTATTTATTTTCATATCATAAATATAGCTGGGTGGTTTTCTCTCTCTACTGCCCAGCACTTTATAGAGAGGAAGATATGAAACAATTAGATATATTTGATACTGATTACGAGTCTTGTAATTATACAGAAACTTCTAAAAAAGCACTAGCCACAATCAAGCCAAAGATTAAGACTAAAAGAGAGCAAGTCTATGATCTTATAAAACTTAACGCACTAACTAATTATGAAATATCAGATGAGTTAGATATACCTTTATCAAGCTGTTGTGCTAGAGTTAGAGAACTACAAATTTTAAACTTGGTAGAAGATTCAGGTTTAAGACGAGAAACTAAATATGGAAAACAAGCGATAGTATGGCAAAGAAAAAAGTAGCAACAAAAGCCGAGAGAGAGCATATGAGCAAGGTTGCTAGTTTAGGGTGTCTGGTGTGCCAAATGCCGACTCAACTGCATCATATACGACCCATTGGGCTAGGAATAGGCATGAGATCAAGCCACTACCAAGTCGTGCCGTTGTGTAGAGAGCATCACACAGGACAATTCAGTATTCATAACTGTAAGCAAGAGTTTGAAGCTATGTATGGAACTGAACAACAAATGTTACAAAGAACTTTAAAAGAAATTGAGAATATAGAAGAAGCTAATAATTTTTTTAACTATAACAATGGAGAGAACAATGGCTGAAATGAGAGAGGAACACTTTGAGGTAGTATCTAACAATCGTGCTAGAGAATATGAAAAGACAAAAAAAACACTAAACATAATTAGGACACTATTAAATAGATATTCTAAAAAACAATTAATTGATATGATTGAGAAAGAGAGTAATGGCTAAAAAGAGAGGTTATTTTATTTTATATAGGGATATATATTCTAGCCCAGTATTTAAAAACTTATTACAAGCGAGTTGTTGGATATATTTTATAAGTTCTGCATCACATAGAGATGTTACTTTAAAATTTTTAGATTCAGATGTTTTTATTAAAAGAGGCGAGGCTATTATGCCTTTAAGAGTTACAGCTAAAAGATTTGGTATGACATATTCTGAAATTCGTTCTTTCATACAACGTCTTGTGCGTAGAAAAATGATAGGCACTAGAACAGCCCAGCTACAGCCCAGCAACAACCACCCTAACAGAAAAGTAACGATTATTAACCTTATAAATTACGACTTATATCAGTATGTAGATAGTGATAAACCACCTACAGCCCAGCTATCGCAACAAGTGTCAATACACAAGAACAATACACATATATCAATAGGTAAGTCTATCAAAGATGGATATGAGAAAATAGGAGAAGAGGGTCATTACGATATGTTAAGAAAAGGTAATAAAAAATATTTAAAGCATAAATGGAAAGATGAGCCTATAAAGGATTATTAATGAAAGCTATACTGCGTATTTTTAAATATTGTAGAACTAGGATAATTAAGCTATCTATTGAAAACAGACAACTTAAATTACAACTAGAATATTTACGAGCCACATTAAACCAAGATGAACATACCAAGCATTAAATATGGCAGAAACAAGATCACAGTACAATTCAAAATATTACAAGACTTATATGGATTCTATGAACCTAATAAAAACTTGCTTGTAATAGATAAAAGGGTAAAAGGATTAAAGCTATTCAATACGATAATGCACGAGTTATTTCATATAATTATTAATCATGCCGACATAGATGTAAATAAACGAGGAGAAGAACCTATTGCACAAGCTGTGGGAGATGGTTACGAGAAAGTATTTAAACAAAACCCTAAACTATGGACTTTACTAACTAAATTACTAAAAGGATAATATGAAGATAGAAACAGCCGATATAAATACAATTAAACCTTATGAAAATAACCCAAGAAAATTAAAAGATTCAGCTATTGAAAAGGTGGCTATGTCTTTAAAAGAATATGGCTTTAGACAACCGATTGTAATTGATAAGGATAGAATTATTGTTGTTGGACATACTAGGTATAGAGCAAGTAAAAAATTGGGTCTGAAAGAAGTACCAATAACTATTGCTGACAATCTTACACCTGAACAGATAAACGCATATAGAATAGCTGATAATAGAACTGCTGAAGAATCCGAGTGGGATAGTGAATTACTTAAAATGGAAATAAAAGAATTAGAAGCTAAAGATTTTAAATTAGACTTATTAGGTTTTAACGAAGATCAATTAAATGATATATTATTTGACGAGAAACAAGGTTTAACTGATGAAGATGAAGTTCCTGAAGCACCTGAAGAACCTATATCTAAACTAGGAGATATTTGGAAACTTGGTAATCATAGAGTTATGTGTGGGGATAGTACAAATTTAACAGATGTTGATAAACTTATGAATGGAGTATATCCTGATTTAATACATACTGACCCTCCTTATGGAATGAACGCAGTATCAAAAAGTGGTGTTTTATCTAAAAATTATAAAAAAGATATTTTGGGAGATGATAATAATGAAATTGCAAAAGACTCTTTTAAATTAATATATGGTTTATATCCTAACGCAAAGCAAATATGGTGGGGTGCAAATTATTATTGTTCTGTTTTACCTGACAGTGAATGTTGGCTTGTATGGGATAAAAACAATGGACAATCCGATCAAACCGATTGTGAGTTAGCATGGGGTAATTTTAGATCTGTTGTTAGACAATTTACTCAATCATCAGAGAAAAAAAATAGAGTACACCCAACTCAAAAACCAGTATCATTAATGGAATGGATTA
>Ga0208767_1001888_pt1 | contig 16245 bp, 26 predicted proteins | sample VirMetDEL_Mar_21_FD_184514 | JGI IMG/M metagenome (GOLD analysis project Ga0208767, IMG submission 184514) | Aqueous microbial communities from the Delaware River and Bay under freshwater to marine salinity gradient to study organic matter... | ecosystem: Environmental > Aquatic > Marine >... | reverse complement strand
ATAATCCTTACATCAAAAAAATCCCCATCAAAATAAAAATCTTTTGATAATTTTATACCTTCCCAATCTTCAGGCAGGTAATACTTATCTTCCTTTAATTCTTTATAACGTGCCGACTCCGCGTTCAGGCTGCTAATGCGATGTTTTAGCAGATGAATGTGCGAGGCTATGTCGGTGTCAACAAGAAAGTGAACCACACCTTTCTCAAAAGGCGTTTCATGGCCTTCACTCCACAGCATATTAATTAGTTTACCGATTCTATTACGCTTGTTCTCGGTCAGGTTGCGAGAGGTGCTTGTCCAAGCAGAGCAAGCTATCACCTCATCGGAACCATAATGACCAATTAATTCAACTTTATTCTTCATTTTCAATTCTTTGGGTTATCCTAACAATTTCCTTTACCAAATAACTATCCTCACAAGGATGGCTTCCTGTCAACTCTACGATCTTTAAATAGTCAGACATTAAAGCGTCTAAATTTTTTTGATCTTGAGTTTTGTTTTTTCCACACTTGCATTTACGGCAGCAGACCATTGTTAACCCCTTATAGTTCGAAATCTAAATCCATATCATCTAAATCGTTTGTACTAGCTCCAATCTTGTAACTAGTAATTTCATGCTCTTGTGGCGCAACTTGAACAGAGTCGGACTTCATCCAGCTTTCTGTCCATCCCGCGATAGGATTCTTGCCTACGTTTTCGTAAGGAAGTCCAATCGTTTTTCTGCGGGACATGCATAGCCAATCAATGTATTGATGCAGAACAGTCTCATTAAGGCCAATGATAGAGCCGTCTTTGAATAAGTATGACGCCCACTCTTTTTCTTCGGTCGCGGCGCTCTCGAACATTTCGATAGCGGCATCCTGACACTGTTCTGCGGTTTTTGTAAAACCTTCTGATTCTTCTGTATTGAGAATCTTTAAAATCTCTTGTGTATTTGTAAGGTGTAATGCTTCGTCTCGCTTGATTAGCTTGATGATGTCTGCATTGCCTACCATTTTCTTGTTTTCTGCGAATGCGAAGCTGCAAATAAAACTCACATAAAATCTGATAGCTTCCAGAATATTGATAGATATGACAGTCATGTAAATCTGCTTTTTCAATTCCGCTTTTGATGATGTGGAACAGGCCATGCCCATCAAATTATTATAGTCTTCAATTGCTGACTTTGCACGCTTCATAATTTCTTTATCGTCATAAATTCCATCAAATACTTCTCTACTATCTGCATACACATTCTGAATGATATAGCTATAGCTTTGAGAGTGGATTTTCTCAAAAAATTGCCATGTCATCAGGCACGCTTCCAACTCAGAGTTGGTAACGAATTCTAGCAGCGTAGGAACACCTCGACAAATTACGCTGTCCAACATTGTTTGGTACTTGAGGTTTGAGGTGAAGATAAACTTCTCATTATCAGTCAGAGTGGCGAAATCATTGCGATCTTTCTTTAGTTCGATTTCTTCAGGCCGCCAGAAGTTTTCCATCTGTTTGCTGTCTAGCTTTTTAAAGATGGGATACTTTAATTGGTCATATCGCTGCACTCCTAGATCCTTGCCTAAAAATAAAGGCTGAGTCATCGGATCTACATTCTTCATATTAAAAATCGTTTTCATTATCTTACCTTTACATCCCAAGTTACTTTATCAATATTTGTTACGTCTGTTAAATTAACACCTCTTGGCGAGTGAACATTGTCAACCACCAAAACTCTAGATCCGTATGCGCTCACATCTTTAACGATTGTGGGAACAACATCCTGTTTCCAATCGTATCTCAAATCTCGAACTACAAAGTTCCCATTTTGAGTTCCTGTCCTAGATCCATCCCCTCTAATTTCATATACAACGGGCATTTGTGTCATGTAGCAGTTTTTCATAGTAACAATCCCGCCGCCCAAGACATTCACAACTCTGGGACATCTATAAAACATAGAGTTTTCTATTAGGTAGTTCACATTTTGAGAGGTTGTAAGTTCGATAGGATTCTCACATTTATTAAATGTACAATCCCTAAACGATGAGTCGGCGGCGTTTCCATTGTAAGACTCGTCGCCAAACTTAACTCCAGACTTGTAGAAAGAGCATCGTTCAAATGTACACAACCCAGTCCCCAATCCACGAATAGGCATGATATGTATATCGCCACCTACGAATTGAATATCCTTAAAGACGCCGTGTCGAATCGACCCCTTAAACATAGGCTGATCTTTTGGACCCATCCAGATTAACCGTGTCACTTTATTGTCAGTTGGATGGGATTTGGGGTAGTATGCTTGACCAGCACCCTCCATTAACAAACCAACCTGTTTGATCTCGTTAATGGTTTCATAGACCGGATAATCTCCAGTGGGATATTTATAGCTAATCGCCATTTATAGGTCTCCATTCTAGAAAGTGAATAACTAGTCCGCCAAAAATAAATCCAAAAAGAAAAACCATAAGTGGATGAGCATCAAAAGCCCACTCGTTAATAATGTTGCTTATAGTGCTTTCTGGACCGTTCTTAAAATAAGTAATAAAATCGTAAAGGACAATTACAATAGCCATTATACCAATAAAAATAGCTGTTCTAACTTTCGCCTTCTTCATTAGATCGCACATGCGCCTCCAGCGCACCCTCCGTCATCCATATCTGTATCTCCACCAAAAGCTCCGTCGCCATCTGGTGTATTTGCATAGTATAAATTCTTTAGTCCATATTTATAAGCATAAACCTGATCTTTGATAATTGCACTAAGAGGAATATTGCCACCCTCAAAATGCTCATAATTATAATAAAGATTTGTACTCATGCTCATGTCAACAAACTTTTGAATCACCGCAGCTATATTCATTATAGCCTTATTGTCGGTCATTTCCCACGCCATTGTGTAGAAATTTTTTCTAGTTTTATAGTTTGGAACAAGTTGTTTCAAAACTCCATTCTTAGCCTTTTTATAAATCAGCATAGATCTTACAGGCTCAATGCCATTTGTAGAGTTCTGAATGACGCTAGAGGATTCACAAGGCATGATAGCAGATAGCGTGCTATGACGCATACCATACTTCTGCACACGCTTTCTGAGCGCCTCCCAGTCCATATTGTATACAGGTTTGATAATATCGTCAACAGTCTTTTTATACCAATCTACAGGCAGTAAACCTTTGAAGTATTTAGTTTCACCAAATCCATCGCACGCACCCTTTTCTTTGGCTAAGTCAACGCTCGCATTAATTAAGTTCCATTGAATTTGCTCCATAACCTCATGCACCAAATTAAGAGCTTCGGGATCTTCATACTTTAGTTTATTCTTTGCTAAGAATCCAGCAAGGTTTGTGATGCCAATACCTAAAGATCTGCGATACTTGGTAAAAGTTTCTCCTGCCACTACAGGGTATTCCTGATAATCAATAACAGAATCTAAGGTTCGCACAGCAATCTGACAAGCTTTTGCGATTTCGCGCTCGTTGCCAAGCTCTAGCAAGTTTAATGCAGATAAAATGCAAATTCCGATTTGGCCAGTTTCGTCATTAACGTCTTTGATGGGCACTGTGGGATGAATAATTTCTTGGCATAAGTTTGACATATAGCACGGAACGTCCCATGAACCATGCTCGTTTGCGGAATCAATATTCATACTATAAATACGCCCAGTTTCTAGCCGCTCTCTTGCATAAATTTCTGCCAACTTTCTTGCGGGAACTTTCTTCTTAAACTTTAGAGATCTTGAATTCTCATACTTTAAGTAAAGCTCTTCAAACTTTTCGTTATCTCCAAACGATTCATAAAGCCCCACAGCTTCGTGTGGCGAGAAAAGTGTTACATCTTCATTTGCAATCAAGCGATCATAGAATAACTTACAGAACTGCACAGAGTAATCCAGCTTACGAACGCGGTTATCATCGGTTCCTGCATTGTTCTTCAGCACTATTACATCTTCTACTTCGTAGTGCCAGAATGGTATGTGTACCGTAGCAGAACCGCCACGAATGCCATTCTGAGTAGTGGACTTTACAGAAGACTCAAAACATTTAAGATATGGAATGAGACCAGTGTGAATTACCTCGCCACCCCTAATGGGGGAGTTGATGGGCCTTATACGTCCAACATTTAATCCAATACCTGCTCTATTTGCTGTGTACTTACCTACGGCATGTACTGATGAAAAGATACCATCTAAATCATCATCTACATCCACAAGTACGCAACTTGCAAACTGACGCTTCACTGTGCGGACCCCACACATAATTGGTGTCGGCAGGTTGATTTTGAATTTTGAGTAGTATTCATAAGCGGATTTCACATCAGCAATATTGTCAAAAAGACACATAGCAATCAACATATATGCAAACTGTGGAGTTTCGTGTATCTCTCCAGTTTCTCTATTTTTAATGAGATACTTGTCGATCATCTGCTGCAATCCAGCATAAGTAAACTCGTCGTCTCGCTTGTGGTTGATACATCCCTCAAGATGTGCAATATCTTCTGCTGACCACTTCTCTAGAATTTTAGGGTCATAGTGTCCATTGTCTATATTGCGTTCAATTAAATGGCCAAATAAAATGGGATGCTCTCCAGAACCCCACACCTCTTTTCGCAATTGCATATTCAATAGTCTGGCTGCTACGTACTGGTAATTAGGTTCCGTAGTTGAAATTAGATCGTTTGCTGACTTGATTAAGATCTGATGAATCTCTCTTGTGGAAATGCCATCGTAAATAGAAAGATTAGCATTCATTTCAATATCGGAAAAGGAAACACCATTAATCCCCTCCGTAGCCCATTCAACAACTTTGTGTATTTTCTCAACAGAAAAATCTTCTTTGTTTCCGTTGGCTTTAGTAACTTGCATTTTAACCTCGTTTCAATAAGTTTATCGACGTAGAGTATTATACACCATTGGGACAAAAATTTCACTTCAAAAATAAAAAAAACCTGCCGCTTTTCTAAAAAAAACGACAGGGTTAAATCGGAATAATTAAGGGTGTAATTATTTATCTAATTTAGAAATTATGACATCGAATTTTGTATTAATTGCGCTGTGCATATTCTTGGTATCGTTGATTAGCATTCTGCATTCAGTCATACTTTCGCCGATCTCATCTACCTTTTCTTCTACACTTGCCACACGTCTATCTAATACTTTTAATCTTTGGTTTAAAGAGTCGTTTACTTTTTGTTCTAACACGATAATTTGCTTCCCTTGCTGCACCAGAGTATAAACTACCCAAGTAAATACAGGGACAGCAACCATGCCGATTACTTCGGTTATGTTTCTGATAAGATCCCATGCTTCGTTCATTTATACCTCGCTTGACATGAAAAAGTAAAAAGAAAAGAAAAGGGGTTAGAAAGTTCTTTAGAAGCACACAAGACAATTTTCACAAGGAGAACTTGTAACCAACTAACCCCTTAATTTACTTAACCAGTAATTGGTTTATAGTCGAAGTAGTCACCGCCTGTAGCGGGATCAAGATCAACGAAGTCAACCTTCATAACCAGTTGACCCGGAACTGCCAAAGTTGGCGTGGCAGCGCGGTCAAGAGCTTTATCAGCAGCGTCACCGTCTGTCAAGTCAAACATGTTGGTTCCAGTCAAGGTTGCTGGGGCTTCAATCGCATCTCCATCAGCATTGGTGAACAAAGCAGCAGAACGCACTGCAAACTTCGTGTCAGCGTGTGAGCTGTAGCCAGTGTAAGAGTAGCGACCATTTCTGAATCGCGAAGCAATTGTGGCTCCAAAATCGTGCTGGAAGTCCATAATAGATTTGCGACCTTCTGAGTAAGCGGCTGGGCTTAAAACGGCATTGGAAGCAACTCCAGAGAGAGTGCCACTAATAGTTCTAATCACATATTTGCCAGCTTCAAAGTAGGCGAAAGTGCCAGAACTTAGCGCTTTTTGGGTTCCATAAAGTCCGTTGCTTAAAATAACGGGAAATGGAACTCTAGTTTCTGCATCAACAGCATCTTTAAGTAAAAATGCTTTGGTAATTACAGAACCAGTGGTTCCGTTTCCAAGAAGAGTACCGCCTTGATTTTGTGCAACAAAGGCGCCACCAGTTGTGTTTACAACCGCAGGTGCGGAAGGTGAAGGAACAGGCATGAGAAAATCTCCTATCAAAATATAGTAAAACAAGTAAATACAGATTTTCCACGTCCAAAATATATCCATTTCCTTATTAATATATACACAAAAATTAGTCAATTTCTTATATCAAAAACAAAAAAACCAGAGCGCTCCTTTGTAGACGCTCTGGCTATTGTATTGGCGGGATGTGCTACTTAACCTCCCAACACGCGGGATGTGAGGACTAACCTCCCTCACCAATTTTTACGAAAGACTTTCTTGGCAGTCTTTGATAGCAGATTTTAATCTTCTTCTAGCAGTTTCTCTACTGTATCCGTTTACCCTGCCAATTTCTGCCATAGTCATGTTCTTATAAAATCTCTGCTCTAAAATCTCAACAGTTTCTTGATCCAACCCTGTCACAATATCAATTACATCTATCTTGGATTCGTAATTGTTGTCAATCTTTTCAAAATTATCACATTGATATTCTGCACGCTTCTTTTTCAGCTTGCTTTTCATAGCGTAAGATAAATGCTGATAAAGATAAGAAGTAAATTTACTCTTTGCTGGATCATGCTTATCTATACATTTCCATAAAACGTCCATTTTGATTGATTCAATATCGTCTAAGTCTATATTACGGCTGTATCTATTAGACACTTTATTCATAATATTTTGTACGTCAGAATCATTCCACAAGTCTTCAAATTTTTGGTTGATGTTATCCATCGTCACCCCTCAAAATAATACCGCCTAAAAGTTTTTTAAGCTCTAAAAGTTCATTCAAACCATCTAAATACTTTTTATCAAGATCGTTTGACACAATATAATCAACGTTTCCACTAGGAGAAACGAAAATCGACCAATATTTCTTGCTGGCAATCTGCTGTTTTACTAAATCTACCGTGACTTGAACATCTTCATTTAACACTTCTTGCGGAGTGTAGTCACATATTGTTTTTTCTATGTCTTTTCTTACGTTTTTAAAATCAAAAGTAATTGGGATACCAATAAAAAACGTGTACCTGCCCAAAATTCTTAAAGCCTCTACACCTTCGCATCGCTTTAGTTTGTTTCTAACTGACTTAGTTATATCAAAATTAGTAGTTGCTATCCAACAATCCCAACGATTACTAGGTTTAAACATGGATTCCATTGGATACATACCAACCGGCGTGTGCAACAAACCAAATGACGATTTGTCAAAAATAGGAATCATTGGTGAACCTCCGGAATCTCCGATCCCAGCTTCTCCAAGAAGTTCATTTTCTAACTCTTTTAACTCTGCCTCTAAATTGTAAACGTATTCTTCCTCTTGAGCATTCCAACTTTTCCATATAATTCTTTTACGAGACATCGGAAACTCCTATAAATGAAAAACTTGATCCGGCTGCACAACTACTTCATCTTCTTCTGGAGATACTTCCTTTTGATTATCTATAACAAAAGAACTTATCAAATTAATTATATGTAAATAGTTTTGCTCGTTACCATTCAATACGCATTCTTGCTTGATTTCAGACAGTATTGCGTCTGGTAATTCATCAAACATTAATTGATAAAAAATTGAGGCAACAGATGCTAATCCATCAGTTGTGTTGTCCCAATCGCAATTATACTCTACCAAACCCTGCTTGTCAACAGATATTGTTAACTTTGCAGCAAACTCTTGGTTAATATGTGATTGATCTTGGGAATTTTCTGATTGCTGGTTCATATTTTCTTTCTATATTTATTTCATCGCTATTCACAGTTCTGCCTTCTTTAATAATAACCGAATCGGCAGGAACAGTGACCACATAAACAACTTCTGATTCTGTGCTGCCCTCCTGATGTATAAAATCGGCTAAATTAATTTTAAAATACCTTGGGTCTATATTAGTATGTTTAACAATTAAATCATTAATAGTACCATCTATACTCTTGGTGGATATATACTTAGATATAAAATTATAATCATCATCAACTATATATCTAATATTACTAGGCCCACAGTATTGATAATTGGAGATAACTTCAATTATAATTATACTAACTTTTGTTTTCATCTTCTTGCACTTGATCCGCCTGTTTAATCCGTTCGTCGCTGTCCATTTGTCCTTTTAGTCTATTTAGCATATCCAGCTTAGCATGAGCTATCGCGTAATACTGGACCCACTCTTCCATGTTCTTCAAAGAGTGGTTATCGGTAGGGTTTGATAAAATACAATTAACTTCCCAAGTAGCCTTGTTCATGTCTGCCTGAATCTTTGTCCTCAAAACATTTACAATATCCATCTATTTCTCCTGATTAACTAAACACCATGCCAAGCCTCGAAAATAAGCGCTGAGCTGCCCTTTCTCAATTTCGGAAAGTTGGTGATTTTGAGTTCCTAAAACATCTATAAATAATCCCGTTATACCTGCGGCATATCCTTCGTATTTTCCTCTCATAGAGCTTCCAAAAATATTTCTGGCGGCTTCAGTATATACATCGTTAATTTGTTGAGAGTCTGCATCATAATCCAACACGCGGTTGGCAAATATGTCATTAAAAATTGCAAGTCTGACTCTATCCATATCATCGGTAACCAGCTTGGCTACACTTGAGACTTTTTCAATTACTTGTTGATTTGGTTCAGCGATCTGTATTACGGCAGGTTTTTCTGGCTTAACCAAAATATCAGGAATCCGTTCCTGAATTTGTGGCAAAAATAAACCAACCAACACAAAAGCTAACCCTACGAGGGCGCGTTTCATTAAAACTCCTCTTCTTCAGAATCGTCGGTTCGCACTTTAATTAATAATGGAAACACCTCGTCAAGCTTGGCAGATGCCTCTTCTAGCCCCATGTATTCACAAGCGTCGGCTAGGCATTCCCACTTACATACTAAATTAGTTAGATCGTGTTCATGGCAATCGTGTAAATCCAAATCATCATTATCCACTACGACCTTGTTTCTACCTGATTGCCAATTATCAATCTGAGTTTTAACCCAAGGCAAGGCAGCGGAGCCAGCAATGCCGACACCGATAATAATAAAAATCCACTGAGGCAAACTTAAAGAATTCAAAATTTCCATCTATAGTTCCTATGCTTCTGTTTTATCTTCGATTTTAGTTTCACGAATTGTGTCACCAATAACCCAAGCCACCACAATAGTGACTACGCCAAGGATCTGATCTTCGTTCAGATTAATACCCAAAGTTTCTCCCGCTACAACAGCACAAAGACCGATAGCAGAAACCCAAAAACGTCGGGACGTTAGTAAAGATTTTAATTTCATTTAAAATTCTCCAATAAAAAGTAAAAATATAACAAGGGAAGCAGATTTTAAACTCCGTACACGACGGAATTACCTCTTTACCTCCCTCATCACGTATTAAACATACGCCTACGTTTGGCGCAGTTGCATCCAATCTTGTTACATCCGCATGGACATAAATCTTCTATAATAATATCTGGTTCGTTCATAGACACTCCGTGATAGGGACACGGTGTGACATGGCCGTCGCCGTTTCTGATCTGACCAGTTCCTTGACATGGACACTTTTCGGGATCAGGATCGGGCACTAAATTATCGTCAGGAGTTACGTCAGGAGGAACGATGAATATGTCTTTTTCCGCTTCAACGAAACCTTCTGTGGTTTCTATAATTATAGCCTGTATCTCTTCATCTTGCAACCCGAATCCGCGAAATTCTTCGATATTTGTAACATAAATAAATCCTGCAATGGCTACAGCGCCTATGGCGGCTCTTTGTGGTAAACTCATTTAAAACACCTCGTCGATTGTATATTTAATATCTCTAGGAGGAAACCCGTCTACATCGCTGTAAACCCATGCGCCGCCTCCAGACAACATGCCTCTGGCATCCTGCTCTCTAATCCAAAAACTTCCATCCGGCTGTCCATGAACTTTTGGTCCTGCGTTCCACATTCCCCAACTATTTTGTACTAAAAATAGTGTTTCGTTTAAGCGTTCGCGTGTATCGTCGCAAGCGATCCACGCCATAGCATGGCTCCAACCGCTACCGCGTTTAGCGATACCGTTAGCATCTCTTCTGGACGAAAATCCATATCCAGAACAGACGGAAAGTGCATAGCCATTAGCCAAAGCATCTCTAGCTTCTTCTACAGTTCTAACATTAGACACTGTTTTTACTTGATGTTTTTTAGCTTCTGTTTTGTAAATACTATCAGGAATTCTATGGTTAGCTCCTAAACCAGAATTGTAAACGCTAAGATCAACATCGCCATAATCTTTCCTTACTAAAATCCCACCATTTTCATATACATACCTTGTAGCTCCAGAGCATGTCATGCCTTGCTGTCTATGACCTCGTGATTGATATATAGCTTCGGTAGCACCACGAGCAAGCCAGTCTTCGTTTTCACCGTTTTTAATTTCTACAGCTCTTGTAACATCAATAGCGTTTCTTGTAGAATGACTAACACAATCTCCAGTAGTCTGCCTTTCTGCGGGACCAAAACCCGGATCAAATTCCATAAGGCACTTAAACGGCAGGCTCAACTTTCCTTCTCCACTGCCGAATAAGTCATAAGCGGCAGCTCCGAATACAGGCATAGGAAGTTCGCCTAGTAGTTTTTTTACATCTAGTTCGTCGCAAATTGCGCCAGTAAAACCTTTTTTGTAATAGTTAAGAATGGATCTTGGTGTCTTAAAATTAGAGTCCATTTAATAGCTCCTTAGCTGAATTTTCCCAAGTAAATTTATTTGCAGTTTCTATACCTGCACGATTTAGAGAGCACAAATCACGCATATGTTTGTCCCAACCATTTAAGTATTGCTGTTTAGCACCATGCACATTTCTCATATGTTCGATAAGCTGAGATTTGGCAGAATCGTTAAAACTCGCCCACTCCCCGTGACCTCCTGTAAAAAATACACCATCGTGCGCTGGTTCAAGACTGTCAATATCAATTAGGAAAGAGTTATCTTTATTGCAAAATTCTGTGTGCGCTGAATAATTCGTTGCTATTACGTCTTTACCGCAAGCCATCATTTCTAGCAATTCAAGATTCCACCCTTCTGCCCTAGCTGGGAATACTCCACAGTCTGTTTGTTTCATGATATTATACACATCTTCGTGGGTCTTTTGTCTTGGAATCATCCTAATCTTGCCTCCAAGCGGGGAATTCTTGTATAGTTTTTCCCAACCCTGATTATGCTCTCCAATAAATGGATTATGACACATCATCCATAATTCTACATTATCGTCACTCTTAAATGCTCGATTAAAGCATTCTAGCAGAATGTCGTGACCCTTGCGCTTTTCCCATTTACCACAATTAAAAAAGATTGTTTTTCCCTTTCTTGACACTTGAGGTTTAAAAATTTCGGTATCTACACCAAGAGGCACAACGTGAACCCTATCTTCAAAAAGATCGTGACCAACAGGCGTAGGGTACACCTCAGTTAGCACAACGTCCTTTGCCCACTGAGAGCAAACAAACAATTCATCGCAAGCCATTAGATGATGCTTTTCTAAATCAGTAAACCTATCCAACTCAAAAATAGGAAAACCAATAAACTTTCCCGATCCAATACGCTCTGCCATTTGATTCTGATGCCAGATCTTGACACAGGTAGCTTTAGGATCAAAGTTCTTAGCAGTCTCTAAACCTTTTTTGACTGCATCTATATCGTCTTGCCTGCTTGCGTGAGGTTGTCCAATCACATGTAATGCAACTTCTGTATGCTTCTGTAGCGATTTCAGTATATTTAATCCTGTTACTCCATAACCTAAGTCATTAATAGGCGTCATTAAATTCAGCATTTATTTTACCATTTCTTACAAGACCAGTACCTAGCTTTCCATCGTGGACCCGGAGTGTCGCACTTATGTCTAGCGCGAAAAGACCTACGTCTCGCTGGATCATCACGTTTTATTTCCATATTAGGATCGCCAAAGTTTACTTTTACAACGTTGCCCTTGTCGTTCTTTACATAAACAGAAAACTTTTTTGGCCCTTTGGGAGTTCTGAATGGCTTGCCTAGCTTTACTTTACGACCTTGATACTCTGCTGCTTTACCTTTGTATATCAGTACAACACCATCTTTTTCGTAATGATCCATCTGCATATAGGTATAAATTTCTCCCGTTTTGGGGTTTTCATATTTATAAGCGGCTTCAGCTACTTCTGCCTTGGACTTCTTTGGATGACCCTTTGGAAGCAGGTCGTTGTCTGTAGTGTATTTTGGATTCGAGGGCTTTCCTGTTCTTAGCAAATGTAAAAACGCATTCACTCTAGCAATGGCCCATCCATGACGACTCATCTTAGGAGCGTGGCTAGTTGAGTAAGCGCCCGCACCGCGACGATATACAGCTTTTAGCATTCCCAGAGTAGCTTTAGAGCCTTTGCCTTTGGCATTATGCTCCTTTGCCTTTTTAGAAAGCTGGGCAGTTACTTCCTTGCTGAAGGTAATTTTGCCGCTAGGATTTTTTGCGCTGTCAGGCTTGTTCTTTTTAGAGCCTTTCTTTTGATCTTTCTTTGGGGCGGGAGTTCTACGTGGATCATCTTTCGAGGGCTTGTCTGATTGTGCCTTTTTAATTTCTTCTTGACTCGGACGACCTTCTTTTTCGGTCTTGGCGGGTTTATAATTCTTTCCCTGTCGTTGTTTTTTTCTACGGATGTTTTCCCATAATCCGGGCTTCGCCACCGAAACGTCCCACTCTTCAACCTCTTCGCACCAATCAACTTCATTAACATATTCAGCTTCAGAGGGGATGTAGAAATTTTCTTCATTTAGCTCTTCTTCGTTGCCATAAGTTTCAAAATTGTACAGCATGTCTGCGGCAGTAATTAAACTAGCTCCAGACTTAGACATACATACAGCAATTCTTTGGGCTTTGTCTGGATATTCTTTTTGAACTTTTTCATCAGACATACATCTAGATACAAAACTTTCTCTAGATTCATCTTTGTTACGTTCTGGAAGAGGCATAATTATCTCCTGTAGTAAGGTATGCAGTTGTTGTAATAGTAGTAGTATCCGGGATTGTAATAATATCCACCGCTAAATCCAATAATAACATTGCGTCTTGGGGTTACGACCGCTCCCGGCGTGTAGCTCCAAATACCTTGACCTCTATAAATTGTAGTTGGAGGATAGTAAGTTACTGTGCCCCAGTAGTCATGGTAATGAGCAGCGGAGTGTGGATGTTGATGCCAAACACCATTATGTTGATGTGCATGATTGTATTGAGCTTGTAGCGTTAATCCGCAAAAAAGAACCATACATACAGCCAAAGCAAAAGTTTTCATATCGTTTCCTTTTCAAAAGAATATAAATTTGGAAATAGTTTATACCTCAAATCTTCCCACAAAGCACCAGCAATTACCATACTAGCTTCATTATCGCTAGGATAATGCACACCTTGCAAACAACGAGCATATCCAACAATACCAACCTGACGAAAGAAATCGCTGGAGAATTTAGGGTGCAAATCTGCAAGTAGATAAGCAGCGAAAGCAGCGTAAGCAGTGTGGCCAGAAGGATACGCGGGTGTGTGGTGGGTTTTTGTTTCGATAACATTGACATCCATTCCATAAATAGGGGCCAATTGTTCGGGTCTTGGGCGATTATATTGATATTTGAGGTTCATAATCACTGGCCGAGTTATGTTGTACAGCTTATTAAAATCAGACTGATTAAAATCTAGATTATACTTTTGGATGATTGGCCTAAACAAATCTAGCGATTCATTGTCAACTAATTCAACAAGCCTTCTTTGTTGAGGTGTTAGAGTTTTTGTTAAATTTGCCAGATATTTTAACTCCTTCCTAGTTCTTTCTGAACTATTCAAAGGAGGTTCGGGCAAGACATTCTTCCACCCTATTGTAATATCTTCGCTGACTTCCAGAACTTTTATATCGTCAGTATAGGCAATCTTGTCAATCTTGTTTGAGAACTGTTTTATTATTTGATTAGTGTCCACATTTTCCCCCAAAGGTTATATGGTTTATATACACATTTTACATGTTTGCCATACAATCTTTAAGCAGTTCTTTAGAATCTGTGTAATATTTCCTGTTGATTGTTTTATATATCAGATTCCTGCCCTCGGTAGCACTCAGTCCAAGATTTTTTAAACCAGTTAAGGCGTGCATTTTTACTTTGTCGGGAGTTTTAAGAGGAGATTTAGAACTTTTTTTCTGACTTGGCGTTGTACGACTTGGCGTTGTACGACTTGACATTTTATTATAGGATTTACGTTCCACGTATACCGTTGTTGGAACCTCTACTTTAACAATCTTTTCAACGGTAACATATTTTGTTTTACTATAAAAAGCCTGCACAAGATTAGATAAAATCATTATTGTAATCGGAAGTGATAGAAGAAAGAATAGTAGTGCGCCGATGGTGTCATCTGAATATCCAATATTTGTCATGTTTTTTATCCTGAAAGTAAAAATATAAATTGGCTGGATGCAAAAGTTAACCTCCCTCGCCAATTCAATTATACTTTATCATTTCTGATTGTCAAACCTTTATTTTTAATTTTTCGTATTTCTTCTTCCATTTTGAAGGTACTGGAATTCAGCTTTTTTTCCTCAATGGATCTAGACTTTTTTCGCAATGCTTTTTTTCGCTTTGCCGTATTTCTGGCTTTCTTCTTCTTTTCAGATCGTTTGATCTGAGATTTGGTTTTCATGCTTTTAGGTTTGCTCATTTGTCACTCTTTTTACTAGGGCTTGGACATTTTTCTAGCTTTTTTAAAAGTTTCTGCTTGTTTCTATGCAGCTTCTTTTTACGTTTTGTAATTTCTTTAATCTCAGATGTGGTAAGCTCTGGATTATATGACCGCTCTTGAAGTACGAAGATTCTTTCTTCTATATCTTCAATACTACTTAATATTTTTTCTTTGTTTTTCATGATTAAAAATAAAAGGCTGGCGGGATGTACCGACTAACCTCCCGACAAGCGGGACGCAGGGGATAACCTCCCTCACCAGCCTTTGGCTAAATTTCTAGAAACTTTGCGACTCTTCAGAACGTCCGGGCTTCATTAGCTTGGAAAACTTGCGAGGGCTAACCGTGTAGTTGGTTCGCTTTCCTCCATTGGAATCTTCCCAGTTTCTTTGTTCAAGAGATCCATCAACATGAACTGGGTCTCCCTTACCAAGACCAACAGCTTGTGCATACTTAGTGTGTCCCGGACCCCATAGATCAACATCCATGTATACAGTTTTTTCCTTTCCGTTGCCATAGTTTTCATTTACAGCCATGCGAAAGCTAACCAGCTCGCGATCTTGCCCGCCAGCGCTGATTGTTTTATACTCTGGATCACGAGTCAAGTTTCCAGTTAACGTAATTCTATTGTTGTACGACATATTTAAACTCCCTAAAATTAGTTTCCACGACGATTCAATGCTTTGCGAGCCAAAACGCGGGCGCGATCAACGCCATGAGTCCGCAGCAAGTTGCGCACAACACCGCCCGAAGGAGTGTTGGCAAAGCTCGCATAAAACTGTCTACCACTAGTGTTACCACTTGCAAAACTACGCACAGCATTAACGTTTGAACGATTAGTCAACACCATGTTCCAATCTGTTGTTCCAGTCATCTAGACCTTCTCCTTTAATAAAACACCAATTAATTTATGTGGACAACTATACAAGTTATCGCACAATTCCGATTTATGTGATGGACCCATATACAGTATATGAGTACCTGACATTTTATAATTCTTACGGCTATTCTTGATTAATCTTGAGCAGCGTATGAAATCTGCGCCAACATCTTCAACAACAAATTTGCCATATGACCCCATGTAAACTTTTTCCCAAGTTGCTGGGTTTTCCCAGTAAGGACCATTTCCGCTTACTGACTTAATGACATCGCCTTTGTTCAACGATCTCCAATTCTCAATAACTTTGTTTCTATTTTTTCTTTCGTAAAAAACATGACCACACACGCATGTGGCTTTTCTTGCGTGACACTTATCACTGCAAGCTGGACAAGTTTTAAATGGTTTCCGTTTCATAGTCGCTCCCTAAAAGTTTTAACTTGTTCAGTACATTATAGTATCGGCAAATAGATTTGTCAACTTTAATTTATTTTTTTTCTCAAAAAAGAGTAAGAAAACGTCGGTAGTTAATAATATCTACCGACGAATCCTTGCCTTTAAGAATTAGTTGCAGCAGCAACCGCCAAAAACTCTACCAAAAAATCGTCTGACAGGACGTTT
>Ga0208767_1001885_pt1 | contig 16269 bp, 18 predicted proteins | sample VirMetDEL_Mar_21_FD_184514 | JGI IMG/M metagenome (GOLD analysis project Ga0208767, IMG submission 184514) | Aqueous microbial communities from the Delaware River and Bay under freshwater to marine salinity gradient to study organic matter... | ecosystem: Environmental > Aquatic > Marine >... | reverse complement strand
CAGATCAATACTTCATTATGACTGATTGTCCTGATGGAATGAAACACTTTGTAAGATCACCAATGAAAAAAGCTGTTGAAGGCGATTTTGAATCTGGTAATCTAAGATACAAAGTTAGAGAAAGATACTCTTTCGGTTTCACTGACTGGAGAACTATCTACGGTTCAGAAGGAGCTGCATAATAATATAATCTTACTAGGCGTAGCAATACGCCTAGTATTTAACCCTACGACTTCGAAAGAAGACTACTAAGGAGGTAGACTATGGGAACAACTACATTTTCAGGACCAATTAAAGCTGGTACTATTAAAGAAACTACTGGTACTACTTTAGGAACTGATGTAACAAATACTGGTTTTGTACAAATGGTACAATCTAAATCAGTTGTTTTAACTGGAGCTACAGCGAATACAACTGTTGCTGTTATTCCAGCTAACTCTCAAATCATCGATGTTAAATTAGATGTTGTTGCAGCAGCAGACGATACTAACGCTGCTACTGTTTCAGTAGGAACTGACGCAAACGGAACTGCATATATTGCTTCTTCAAACGCTAAAGCGGTTGCAAGAACAACTCCAGTTGATGCTGCTATTCCTAACTTAGACGATGTAGGAACATCTGATTCTAATGTTGTTGCTGTATTTACAGCTACAGATGGAGATGGAACTACTGGTGAAGCTATTGTAACTGTACAATACGTACAAAACAATAACGTAACTTAATATTTCTGAGGGCCTTCGGGCCCTCGTAAATAAGGAGATATAATGTTTGAAAAAATAACATCTGCAGGAGAAGCTCTTAGAAATATTTTCGGTAAAAACGAAGATGAAGATACTAGAAATACAGCAGAAAAAATTTATGAAGTAGAAAAAGCTAAAGAAGAATATAAACCTACTAAAGAACAAGAAGAAATTGGTAAAACTGAAGATTTACCAGGAACTGAAAGTATTGAAGAAATTTTAAAAGCTGAATCTGCTAAAAAAGAAGAAGAAGGTAAAGAAAAACAGTTAGATGAAAAACTAGCTGATATAGAAAAAGTATTAGATAAGTTTTCAGAACAGACACCATTAGGAACTGGACAATCACCTTTTAGAGATACAGTAAGTAGTTTAGATTTAAATAAACCAATTGATTTTCAAAAGATAATGGCAACTGATTATGTAAAACCATTTATAACGCAACAAACAACTAGCCCAAAAGACAGAATTGCGTTATTATATGAAGAATTAAAAAAACAAGGTTTAGCTTAAGGAGGAAAATATGGCAGGATCTGATATATTTGCAAACAGTACAACTACACAAGGTTCTAATGTTTCAGTATTTGCGGGACCTACAAGATTAAAAGCTTTCATCATTACGCCTAGTGCGACTGCTGGAACTGTTACTTTTGTAGATGACGCTACTACAAAATTTGTTGTATCAACTGGAGCAAGTGCGGATAGTGGACCTATTAACATAAGTTTACCAGATGAAGGTGTAAAATTTGGAACTGATTTAAAAGTTAATATTTCTGCAAACGGTGCAAGCTCTGTAACTTGTTTCTTTGCGTAATGGCAACATCTGGAACAGCTACATATAATTTAACTGTAAACGATGTTATACAGGAAGCTTACGATAGAATAGGAGGAGATCCTATTTTAGGTTATGATGTAAGGTCAGCTAGACGTAGTTTAAATATTATGTTTAGTGATTGGGCTAATCGTGGTTACAATCAATGGACAGTTGAATTAAAAGATTTATCATTAACTCAAGGCACTAATACTTATACACTTGATTATGATACAATAGATATTATTAATGCAAATATTTTAGATGGAACTACAGAATATTCAATGACACGTTTAGGTGTTAATGATTATGCTGCTATATCAAATAAAACTTCTCAATCTAGACCTACACAGTTTTATTTACAAAGATTAAATACTCCACAAGTTTTAATTTATCCAACGCCTGATCAAGCTTATACATTAAGATATTATAGAATGAGAAAGATACAAGATATTACAGCTTCTACAGTTAATGGAGTAGAACAAAATATTGATATACCATTTAGAGCTTTTGAATGTATGTGTGCAGGTCTTGCTTATTATTTATCTAAAAAAAGAAGTGGAATACAACAAGCAGTAAGAGCTGAATTAAAATTAGATTATGAACAAGCTTATGAAAGATTAATTGCAGGTGATGATACTCCATCTACGAGAATATTACCATCAACAAGTTATTATAACTAATGGCTAGATACGCAGATAGAAGTAATAAACCTCATAGAGCACCACATCAAAAATTTGCTGGTGGTAAATATGCTAGAGCTATATCTGATCGTTCTGGTTTAGAATTTCCATACAATGAAATGGTATTTGAATGGAATGGCAGTATGGTACATACTTCAGAATTTGAAAAGAAACAACCACAATTAGATTTAACATATTTTACAGATGCTGAATCTTTACAAGACGCTAGACCACAAGCTAATTTATCAGCTACCGGTGGTGTTCCTAATCAAATTACTTTAATATATCCATCTACATCAGGAGCAGTATCTAATGTAGGTGTCGCACAAGCTAGCACAAATTTGTTACAAACTGCTTTAGGAAGTGTTACAGTGTCTACATGACAAATCAAAAAAAATTAGGAGTTATGATCGCAACTCCTTGCTATGGCGGTCAACTTACAGAAGCTTATATGCATGGTATTTTAAGTGCTGTAACAGAAGCTAATAAAAGAGGAATACAATTACATTTAAATACTATGGGTAATGAAAGTTTAATTACTAGAGCTAGAAATACTTTAGTAACTCAATTTTTAGATGCTGATAAAAAAGATCCAAATAAATTTACGCATTTAATGTTTATAGATAGCGATATAGGTTTTGGTGGTGAATCATTAATGAAATTAGTAGAAAGTGATTACGATGTAGCTTGTGGAATATATCCTAGAAAATCAGTAGATTGGAATACAGTTAAATCTCATGCTGAAAAAGGTGATTTAGAAAATTTAGAACAAAAAGCTTTAGGATATAATTTAAATTTTGCGAATCCTTTAAATATTACAGTAACTAATGGTTTTACAGAAGTAATGGACGCTGCAACAGGTTTTATGTGTATAAAAAAAGAAGTATTTTATAAAATGATAGAAGCTTATCCTAACCTTAAATATACATCTGATCAAATAATAAATGGAGAAAGATTTAGTAGTGACAATTGTTATGCATTTTTTGACTGTATTATTGATGAAAAAAGTAATAGATATTTATCAGAAGATTATGCTTTTTGTAGATTATGGCAAAAAATTGGTGGAAAAATATATGCTGATTTACATAGTCCTCTAACTCATTATGGCACATATGCATTTAGAGGCCATGTATGGACTAAATTTAAAGTTGAAGGAGTAGAAAACAATGCCGATGACATACAGCAGTCTAAAGAATGATATTCAAGTTTGGGCTGAAAATACAGGAACTGATTTTACAGCTCAATTAGATACTTTTATAGATAATACTCAACAAAAATTATCTAGAGAAATAGATCCGACTGGCTTTAATCAAAACGTAACATCATCAACTTCTATTAATGATAGATTTGTAACTTTACCATCAGCAATTGAACCTATGCTTTTAAATTATTTAAATATAATAGATAGCTCAGGTAATAGAGTATTCTTAGAAATTAAACCTTTAGAATACTTACAAGAGTATTGGCCTGATGCTTCTTTAACAGCACAACCTAGATATTTTGCTAATTTTGATGATACTACATTATATTTAGCTCCAACACCAGATGCTATATATACTATGGAGTTAGGTTATCAAGGAAGAATTAATCCATTATCTAATACTAACACTACAAATTGGTACACTGAAAATGCTTCTGATGCTTTATTATATGGTTGTTTATCTGAAGCAAATCTCTTTACAAAGAACATAGAAGACTATAATATATATAAACAAAAGTATGTCGAAAGTGTGGCTGCTATTAATAACGAAGCTCGTAGAAACAGAAGAACTGACTACAAGTTTCCAGGTAGTCCACTAGGCGAAAACACATTAACTGGAGGACAATAAAAATGGCAATATCTCAAGCGATTACAGTGTCGTTTAAGCAAGACTTAATGTCGCCTGGCGGAAACTTAGAAGCTCAGACATTAAAATGCGCACTTTATGACAACACTGCAACTTTAAATGAAAACACTGCTGCATACATAACTGCTAATGAAATTTCAGATAGCGGTACTAATTACACAACTGGCGGTGCAACACTAACTAATGTTACTATCTCTACTGATGGTACTACTGCAATTTTTGATGCTGATAATGTTTCATTTGCAAATGCAACTATTTCTGCACAAGCAGCACTAATTTATAATGCAAACAATAGTAATTCATCTATTGCAGTATTAGATTTTGGCGGAGTTAAATCATCTACAAACGGTACATTTGAATTACAGTTTCCTAACGCAGATGCAACAAATGGCTTAATCAGAATAGCCTAAGGAGTTTAAATGGCTTTTGCTGTTAATGATAGGGTCAAAGAGACCTCTACCACAACTGGTACAGGTACACTTACTTTAGCAGGAGCTGTACCCGGCTTCGAGACCTTTTCATCAGCAATAGGAAATACTAATACAACTTATTATGCAATTCAAAATCAAAGTGTTCCTACAGAATTTGAAATAGGAATAGGAACTGTTGGTGCTGGAACTTTATCAAGAGATACTATAATTTCATCATCAAATAGTGATGCTGTAGTAAATTTTTCTGCGGGAACTAAAGATGTATTTTGTACTCTTCCAGCATCTAAAGCTGTTTTACAAAATGATTCAGGAGTTGCTAGTGCAACAACTTTTTCAGGATCAGGTGCACAATTAACAAATTTAAATGCTTCTAATGTAGCTAGTGGAACTTTACCTGACGCAAGATTTCCAGCAACACTTCCTGCTGTAAATGGTTCAGCACTAACAGATTTAAATGCATCTAATTTAGCAACTGGAACGGTAGCTAATGCAAGACTTGATGCAGAACTTGCTGCAATTGGAGGATTAACTTCTGCAGCAGATAAAGGGATTCAATTTACAGGTGTTGGCACTGCAGGAACTTTTGATTTAACAACTGCAGGTAAAGCTTTACTAGATGATGCGGATGCTGCAGCACAAAGAACCACTTTAGGTTTAGGTTCTATTGCAACTTTAAACACAGTTACCTTAACAACAAATACCACTGGAGACTATGTAGCTTCAATTACCGCAGGAGAAGGTATTACAGGAGCAGCTTCTGGTGAAGGATCTACTCCAACTTTAGCTGTAGATTTAGATGAATTAACAACATCAACTTCAGATGCAGATGGTGATTTTTTTGCAGTTGTAGATTCAGTAGGTGCACAGAAAAAACTTACAAAAGGCAATATAGCTATTTCAGGTTTTAATAATGACAGTGGATTCATTGATGGATCTTCTTTAAATGCTTCTAATTTATCTTCTGGTACAGTCCCTGACGCAAGGTTTCCAGCTACATTACCAGCAGCAAATGGTTCTAATTTAACAGCACTTAATGCAACACAATTAACTTCAGGTACAGTGCCTGATGCAAGGTTTCCAGCTACATTACCAGCTATCAGTGGTGCTAATTTAACCAATTTAGATGCTTCTGATTTAGCTTCAGGAACAGTGCCAATCGCTAGAATAGATTTAGATTTATTAACTACAACTTCGAATGATGATAATGCCGATTTCTTTGCAGTGATTAATTCTGCAGGAGCTCAAACAAAAATAACAAAGGGCAGTATTAATAACTCAGGTTTCAATAACGATGCTGGATATACTACAAACGTTGGTGACATTACAGGCGTTACAGCAGGTACATTATTAGATGGTGGCGGAACTTCTGGAACAGTAACTTTAAATGTAGACTTATCAGAACTTGCAACTTCAACATCAGACGCTGATGGTGATTTCTTTGCTGTTGTAGATAGTGCTAATGCACAGAAAAAATTAACAAAAGGAAATATTAATATTTCAGGATTTAATAATGACGCTGGGTACACAACGAATGTTGGAGACATAACTGGAGTTACAGCAGGTACAAACTTAACAGGTGGCGGAACTTCTGGAACAGTTACAATTAATATGGACACAGGTGGTATTGGTGCTGGAACTTACGGAAGCACAGCCAACGCAACTAAAATTGATACAATTACTGTTGATGCTTATGGTAGAGTTACAGCTGTTGCAACTGGAGCAACTGGAGACGGAGACATTACAGGAGTTACAGCAGGATCTGGTTTAACAGGCGGTGGTTCATCTGGTTCTGTTACACTTAACGTTGGTGCAGGAACTGGTATCGATGTAGCAGCTGACACAGTCGCTGTTGATGTATCAGATTTCATGACCAATGGTTCTAATAACAGAATAGTTACTGCAACTGGCACAGATGCTATGAATGCAGAAACAAATTTAACTTTTGATGGAACTACTTTAGATGTATCAGGAGTTTTAAAAGCTGATAAAGGTTATGTTCCTGAAGCAACTTTAACAGATGGTGCAACTATTTCTTGGAATATGTCAACTCAATCTGTTGCTAAAGTAACACTTGGTGGAAACAGAACAATTGCTGCTCCAACGAATGGTAGTTCAGGTCAATTTGCATCATTACTGGTTATTCAAGATGGAACGGGATCAAGAACATTAACATGGAATGCAGTATATGAATTTGCATCTGATACTGCTCCAACATTATCAACTGATGGCGGTAAAGCAGATTTATTTGTATTTAGATACAATGGAACAAAATGGTTAGAAGTAGGTAGAAACTTATTACTAACAGTAAGTTAAGGTAACAAATGATTTTTGGAGTTACTACTTTTTCAGAATCAACGTTTTCTTCATTACCACCAAATATTTATTTAAATATTTCAGGTCAACAATTAACTGTAACAAGAGAAAATATTGCAATTGTTGCAAATGGCAATATTACAATTGAAACTGGACCTGAAATTGCTTTAGATGTTAATCTAGGAAATGTTACAGTAGGACTTGCTAGTTTTTTAGATATAACTGGTCAAGAATTAAATGTAAATCAAGGTGAAGAAATTATTAATGCTTCAGCAACTACAGGAACTCTTACCGGTGAAGAAATAACACCTACTGTAAATACAATTATAACTCAAGCAGGATCTAATATAGTAATATCAGGTGAATTAGCAAATATTGTGGCAAATACAATTTCTATATCAGAGGGTTCTGGAATAACAATTAGTGGACAAGAATTATTAGCTAATATTGGAAATACTATTATTTCAGGTTCGGCTTCTATGAGTATTACAGGTGAATTAGCTAATATTGTGGCAAATACAATAACAGTAGGAGAAGGTGGTGGAGCTGTAATAACAAGTCAAGAATTAATAACTAATGTAGGAAATACTTCTATAACAGGTAATGGAAGTATAACCGCAAATGGTATAACAATTAATTTAACAGCAGCAACTTTAAAATTTTGGGATCCAATTACTGGAAATGTTACAGAAACATGGACTAATATACACTAGACAAATGAAAACAATTATATATTATTAAATTATGCCATCAAGTTACACATCAAGATTAAAATTAGAAAGACAAGTATCTGGAGAAAATTCAGGAACTTGGGGTAATTTAGTAAATTATGTTTTTAATAGAATTGATTCATCAACAAAAGGTTATCAAGCAGTAAGTGTAGCAGGAAATGCTAACGTTACTTTAACGTCTAATAATTCTACAACTAATACAGATGATTCTACTACAGATGATCAAGTACATAACGCTGTATTAGAATTTACAGGAGCTTTAACAGGAAATATTAATGTATTTACTGATGCTGTAGAAACTAATTACACTGTATTTAATAATACATCAGGAAGTTTTACTTTAACTTTTGCTCCAACAGGAGGAAGTGGAGCAACTCTTAAACAAGGTGCTAAAACATTAGTTTATACTGATGGAAGTACAATGTTTGACGTAATGGCAGATTTAGGTGATATTAATGCAACATCCGTTACTTCTACTGGAAATATTTCTGCGACTGGAAATATTTCTGCGACTGATTTTATAGCAACTGGAAATGTTACAATTGCAAATGATAAAGCTATTATTGATGCCGCTGGAAATGAACAAATAGTATTTTCTCAAACAGCTTCTGCTGTAAATTATATTGATATTACTAATAGTGCAACTGGAAATAATCCAGATATTAAAGCTTCAGGAGATGACGCAAATGTAGGAATAAGCTTTACAACTACTGGTTCTGGGTTTATAAAGTTTAATGATGCTGCTTATAATCCAGAAGCGACATTAACAGATGGAGCAACTATATCATGGGACGCTCAAGCTCAACCTGTGGCAAAAGTTACTTTAGCTGGTAATAGAACTTTAGAAGCTGCATCAAATGGTATTGCTGGACAATTTGTTTCTTTATTGGTAATACAAGATGGAACAGGTTCAAAAACGTTGACTTGGAACGCAGTTTATGAATTCGCTTCAGATACTGCACCAACTTTAACGACAACTGCAGATTTAGGAGATTTGTTTGTGTTTAGATATAATGGTACAAAGTGGTTAGAGGTTGGAAGAAACCAAGCTTTAACATTAAGTTAGGAGAAAAATTATGTGGGCATTAGTACAAGATGGACAAGTAACAAAAACATTTAATTATGCAAAAGGATTTGTGTTGAATGATACACAATATCCAAAAGACATATTTACTAAATGGACAACTGCTGAAAAAGAAGCTATTGGTATTTACGAAATTATTGTCGATAAAACAAATTACAAAGACACAGAATATTATAATAATACAAATTCAACAATTGCATTTGCAAATGGTCAAGTTACTGAATCTTGGGAAACTGCAACTGCTAAAAGATTAAATGATGAAAATGCAGTAGATGAAAATAACCAACCTATATTAGATGAAGATGGTGTTCAACTTATTAACTACGGTTTAAAAACTGAAAAGAAAAGAATTGTAAAAGATCAAGCTGCAGGATTACTTGCTAAAACAGATTGGTATGTCGTTAAAGCAACTGAAGTTTCTGATTATACTGTACCTGCAGATATTACAACATATAGAACAAATGTCAGAGCTAAATCAAATGAAATGGAACAAATGATTAATGCTTGCGGAACTGTTGATGATTTAAAAACATTATATGACTATGTAAATACAGGAACAGAACAAGATCCTGTGTATACAAGACCTTTAGGAGAGTGGCCAGAGGAGGTAATCTAACGTGTTAATAGTTGGAGGAAACCAATCGGCAGCAGGCGGTTATAACGTTGATAACGGTTTAAGATTTAATGATGGGAGTAGTGATAACCTTGCAAGAACACCAGCAAGTGCAAGTGACCAAAAAACTTGGACATTAAGTCTTTGGGTAAAAAGAGCTTCTGGTTTTGGAACTTTTCAATCTTTTTTAGGTGTCAATAATGGAGTTGGAGATAGCGTAGCATTTGAATTAGGTTTTGATACAAGTAATAGATTAGTTGGACTTCCATGGAATTTTTACTTTTTTAAAACTAATGCTTTATTTAGAGATCCGTCAGCTTGGTATCATATAGTTTTTGCTTTTGATACTACACAAGCAACATCTACAAATAGATTTAAATTATATGTTAATGGAGTAGAAGTAACAGATTTTAATACAACAACTTATCCTGGTCTAAATACTAATTGGGTTGTAAACTCTACAGCTAGTCATAGATTTGGATTAGTTAATTATATATCAGCTGGTGGTATTAATAGACGATTTGATGGTTATTTATCTGAAATAACTTTCATTGATGGACAACAACTAGATGCAACATCATTTGGCGAATTTGATGGGGATAGTGGAATATGGAAACCAATAGATGTATCTGGTTTAACCTTTGGAACAAATGGATATTACTTACAGTTTCAAGATTCATCTGCATTAGGTGATGATACTTCTGGTAATAGTAATGACTTTACTGTAAATAATTTAACATCTATAGATCAAACTACTGATACTTGTACTAATAACTATTCTACTATGAGTCCAATAATTCCTTCTTATTCTGGTGGAGGTATTTCACCCGCTACTTTTAGTGAAGGAAATTTAAATGTCAGTGGTAGTTCAACTTATTGGTACACTTTTGGTGGTTTTCAAGTTTCACAAGGTAAATGGTATTGGGAAGGTAAAGTTATTTCTGTATCAGGAAGTTATGACGGAACAGGTTTTGGTTTTCAAGATATGGAAAATTTATATGACCCAAGTGCTTCTTATCCAAGTAATAACATTTATGTTTATGGAAATAATGGAAATACAAGAGACCCAACTAATGGTTCGCAAGGTTATGGAAGTAGTTACACCACAAATGATATTATAGGAATTGCTATGGATTTAGATAATGGTTATGGATATTTTTCTAAAAATGGTGTTTGGCAAAATAGTGGTGATCCTGAAAGTGGAGCAAGTGGTACAGGTGCAGCTTTTTCATTAAACCCTGCAGCAACAGGTCAATTTTTTGCTCCTTATGCAACAGATGATAGCTCAACGACTTCTAGTGTAGAACTTTCTTTAAATTTTGGCTCTCCAGCGTTTTCTATTTCATCAGGTAATAGTGATGCTGATGGTTATGGAAACTTTGAATATGCTGTACCATCAGGATATTATGCACTTAACACAAAAAACTTAGCGGAGTATGGATAATGGCTTATACAACAATAGATAAATCAGACGATTATTTTAACATTCTTCTTTATACGGGAACAGGAAGTAATTTAACATTATCAGGAATGGATTTTCAAGCAGATTGGGTTTGGGTTAAAAGAAGAAATGCTACTGCTGGTCATAAAACAGCAGATGTTGTTAGAGGTTTTGGAGCTTCTGGAAAAGTTTTATCTCAACAAAGCACCAGTTCAGAAAGTACGCAAGATTTAATAGAATCATTTACCAGTGATGGATATGTAGTAGGAACAGACAGTTCTGATTTTAATACTAGCGGTGGAACATACGTAACATGGAATTGGTTAGCTGCTAATGGAACTTCATCAAATTCAGATGGCTTAATAACTTCAACTGTATCTGCAAACACTACTGCTGGATTTAGTGTCGTAGGATACACAGGAACAGGAAACTCTAACAACACTGTTGGTCATGGTTTAACTCAAGCTTTAGACTTTATAATTATTAAAAATAGAGATAGGACTACTGGTTGGAAAATTGGTTCTTCACAATTTAGCGGATGGAATTATGCGATGGGTTTTGACAGCGGAGGAGAAGGAGTAAACACCAGTCCATTTAATAGCACAGCACCTACAAGCTCAGTTTTTACTATAGCAAATTCGAATTATGCTGACACAAATCAATCAGGCGAAGATTTTATAGCCTACTGTTTTCATAGTGTTAAAGGCTACTCTAAATTTGGAAAATACAAAGGGAATGGAAGTAGTGATGGACCATTTGTTTATACAGGATTTAAGCCAGCTTTTGTTTTAAACAAAGCTTTAAGCACCACTGGAAATTGGCATATTTGGGACTATAAAAGAAATCCATTCAATCCAGTTGATAAAAATTTAAGACCAAATTCGACAGCATCAGAAAGCACTGAAACAGCGTTAGACATTTTAAGTAATGGATTTAAAATAAGAGATGGTGCTTCTGGTGGTTGGAATGGTTCTGGTACTACTTATCTTTACATGGCATTTGCTGAAAATCCATTTGTAACAAGCACTGGAATACCTGGACTAGCTCGATAAGAAATAAATAGATTTTTTGTAGTTTTATTATATAATTTTTATTATGCCATTAACTCAACTTAATTTTCAACCTGGTTTAGACACTGAAAACACCGAAACAGGTGCAGAAGGTAGATGGATAGATTGTGATAAAATTAGATTTAGAAAAGGACTTCCTCAAAAAATAGGCGGTTGGACTAAATATAGTAAAGATTACTATGTAGGAAGACCTGCAGATATTGCTTCTTGGATTAGTTTAGATGGTACTCGTTATCAATCTATAGGAGGAGATAGAAAAGTTTATATTTATCAAAGTGGAACTAATCAAGATATTACACCTATTAGACAATCTAATAGTTTAACTTCTATATTTACTACAACAAATACTAGCTCTAATGTTATAATCAATCATACTGCACATGGTGCTTTATTAGGAGATTTTATAACAATATCTAATGTATCAGCAAATGTAGGAGGTATCACCACTACAGATTTAGAAAATGAATTTGAAATTGTAAATATTAATAATACTAATGCTTATACTATAACAACACCTGGAACTGCCACATCAACAGTTACTGATACAGCTAACGCTGATATATCATATCAAATAAATATAGGGCCTAGTGTACAAACTTTTGGTTATGGTTGGAGTACGGGAACATGGTCATTTAGTACATGGGGAACACCTAGAACTTCTTCAACTGTAACTTTAGATATGAGACAATGGTCGTTAAATAATTGGGGTGAAGATTTAATTTTAACTCAAAGAGATGGAGCAACTTATGAATGGGATGAATCAGCTGGAATGTCTTTAAATAGAGCTACAGCTGTTGCTAATGCTCCTACAGCTTCTACTTTATCTGTAGTATCTACAGAGACAAGACATTTAATTTGTATGGGAACAGAAATAACTATAGGAGATGTAAGTTCACAAGATAAATTATTTATAAGATGGTCAGATCAAGAAAATTATAATTTTTGGACACCTAATGCTACTAACTCAGCGGGTTCACAAAGAATTGCTGGTGGAAGTGAAATAAGAAGTGCTAAACCCGCAAAAGGAACTATATTAATATGGACTGATACAGCACTTCAATCAATGTCTTTTATTGGTCCACCTTTTATATTTGGCTTTCGTCAACTAGGTAATGACTGTGGTGCTATTTCATTAAACAGTACAATAGTTATAGATGATGTAGCTTACTGGATGTCTGATGGCCAATTCTTTAGATTTGCTGGTGCTGTTCAAGAAATACCTTGTCCAATATTAAATCATATATTTGATAATATAAATAAAACTCAATTTTCACAAATATATGCAGGTCAAACTTCTGACTTCTCTGAAGTTATTTGGTATTATTGTTCTGCTAATTCTAACTTTATAGATAGCTATGTAATTTATAATCATCAAGAAAATAGTTGGTATTTTGGTACTTTATCTAGAAGTACATATATAGATAATGGAGTAGAGCAAAATCCTTTAGCTACACAGTATTTTGCTAATTCTACAGCTAATACTTATTCAACTATATATGGTTTAACACCTGGACGAAGTTTAATCTATCGACATGAAGATGGTGTAGATGCTGATGGAACAGCGATCACTGCTTATATACAATCAGGTGATGGAGATATTGCAGATGGAGAGAATTTTACTTTTATTAATAAAGTAATACCAGATTTTAAAAATCAAACTGGTAATGCGACTATTACTTTATCAGCTAGAGATTACCCTAATAGCTCTAAGACTACAGGAGAAGTTATTACAGTGTCAAATACGACAGCTTTTTATAACTCAAGAATACGAGGTAGACAATCTTCTATTAAAATAGAAAGTGACGAATTAGGTAGTAATTGGCGATTTGGTACATTAAGAATTAATGTAAGACCAGATGGAAAAAGATAAATATAAGATTAGACAAGCTCGTATAGATGATGCTGTAAGAATACGAGAATTATTGAAAACATGGCTTGTAGAAGCTCCATTTAACTTTGGAAACACTAATAATAAAAAAGCTCTTGAAAATATAGTATTTTACATTCGTAATAGTTTTGTTATAGTAGTGGAATATGAAAATAATATTGTAGGAACTATGGCTGCTACAATAGACGAAACTTGGTATAGTGATAAAAAGTTTTTAAGAACTTTATGGTTACATATACATCCTAAGTATCGAAACTTTCATATCTTTAAAGCTATAATGTTAGTTTTTAAAGAATACGCATTAGCTAAACGAGTAACAGCAATATGCGAAGTATTTCAAGGTAAAGACGTTGAAAGAAAACACAACGCCTTTGTCAAATTAGGATATAAAAATATTGGAGGAACATATATAATCAATGGGTAGTATCTTTAAACCACAAACAACTGTTGTTCAAGCACCAAGTCAACAAACTGTTACTTCACAAATTCCTGAATATTTTAAAGAGATTCAAGAAAGAACTTTAAGAGCAGCAGAAAAAGAATTTACACAACCTTATCAAGGATATAAAGGTCAAAGAGTTGCGCCTTTATCTAGAGGTGAACAAGCAGCAGCTAATGTATTTAGTACACAAATTTTACCACAAGCAGGACAGTTAGCTCAAATAGGAGCACAAACTTATGATACTGCAACAATGCAACAGTATATGAATCCTTATACTAATGCTGTTATTCAATCTACACTATCTGATTTAGGAGAAGCTTATGGTCAACAACAAAGAGGAATGGCAACTCAGGCAATTGGTGCAGGAGCTTTTGGAGGAAGTAGAGAAGGTGTAGAAAGAGCTTTAGGTAGAGAAAGATATTTTGATCAAGTTGCTGATGTATCAAGCAGATTAAGACAAGCTGGCTTTGAATCAGGTGCACAAAGATTTGCTCAAGATAGAGCAACACAGTTACAAGCTGCACAATCTCAATTATCAGGACTTGCTGGTGCTGCAGCTGGATTAGGTCAATATGGAGCTACAGAAAGAGGAATAGAACAAGCGGGACTTGCTGAAGCTTATAGAGATTTCATTGAAGAAAGAGAATACGGAGCAGGACAAATTAGACAAATGATTGGTGCATTAGCAGGAGCACCTATAAGAACTTATGGAGAAGAACGATCAGGATTTGTAGGAACACCAGTAGGTGCACCAAGTATGTTCTCACAAGTAATAGGTGGAGCTCAAGCTTTAGGCTCATTCTCGGGAGGTTAATATGGCTGTTAATGAAGAAGATAAAGATATTGAATCTGTAGCACAACCCAATACTGAATCTGCTTATCTTGGATCAGATCCACAAATAGGAGATGCTTTTGTTAGAACGTCACTTGACAGTTATCAAGTTGAAGATGCTGCAAATAAAAGACTTGCAAAAGAAACTTTAGATTTAAGAGATGAAAATGAAAAGTTAAAAATTGAATTAGGTAATTTATCTAAAGTTGTAAATCCAGAAGATGGTAAAGGAAAGAAAAAAGATGAAGGCGGATTTTCAGCATTTGTATCTTCTGTAGGTGATGCTTTAACTGGTGTAGTTTCTGGAGTAGAAAATAAAATGGAAGCTATTTACGATGATCCTAAGAAAAGAAGAAATTTTTTACAAGGTCTAAATACAATTATAGAATCATCTGGTTATACTCCTATAGCTCAAGCTAAATCACCTGTAGGTAAAATTGCAGTTGGTCAGAAAAAAGGTTTTCTTGAAGACTTAGCTATTAGACAAAAAGAAAGAGGACTAGATATTGAAAGATTAAAAGCTTTGAAAAAAGAAAAAAGGATCGCTGATCCTAAAGATAAAGTTATTGCAGATTTATTTAAAAATTACAATGATACTTTTAATAAAAACAAAGGTTCTAAATTAGCTACAGAAAGAACTTATAATGAATTATTAAAAAGAAAAGATTATACTCCAACTGGTATTTTAGAAGATTTATTTGCACCATTAAATGAAGTTGCTGTTGATTTAGGTTTTGGTGACTTTATAAATGATATGAGAAAAAAATATGCAGATAATCCTGATGCTGTACCTTCAGAAGATGAAATTGTTAAATTTAAATCTATTATTGATTCAAGCTCTGGTACTAGAATTTTAGGAAGAGCTAAAGAATTATATCCAGTATCTAACGTTGACTTACAACTATTATTAAAAGGCGCAGGTAGTTTAAAAACTAATCCTAATGCATTAAAAGTATTATTAGCTGCAGAAAGAAGTTTATCATTAATTGAAGATGAAGCATATCCTATTGCTTCTAAATTAGCATATCCAGGTGGAGAAGAAACAGGGTCTGTTGGTTTTCAAAACGAAGCTGCTGAATTAGCTGCACAAAATATAGCAGTTAAATTTGAAAAAGATGTTAAAGATGAAACTTTAAAAGAATTATTTGGAAGCACAGAAAAAACACCATTTAGAATTATACAAGCTAAACTATATCAAGATTTACAAGCTGATAAATCTATTCCAGAAATCAGTGCCTTTGATAAATTTATTGGAGCACAAGCTGAAAAAGAAAATGAAATAGACGCTATTAAAGATAAATATAAAAATAAAGATAATACATAAGGTAAAGATGTGGCTGAAGTTA
>Ga0208767_1001884_pt1 | contig 16270 bp, 15 predicted proteins | sample VirMetDEL_Mar_21_FD_184514 | JGI IMG/M metagenome (GOLD analysis project Ga0208767, IMG submission 184514) | Aqueous microbial communities from the Delaware River and Bay under freshwater to marine salinity gradient to study organic matter... | ecosystem: Environmental > Aquatic > Marine >... | reverse complement strand
CGACACCCCCTGCGTTTCTGGTGTCCGCCAAGGCAGGTCGTATGACTCAGACAGCGCGGCGGGAAACACCGCTACTATCACCTTTGCATGCGTGCCCAATACCAGCGGGCCAGTGTAGCTGTTGTTAGTCTGGTAGTTAATATACTGCGGTACAGCGTCGGTTTCCCAGTACACCACGCGAATCCAAGTCTGGCCGTCTTTCTCAAATGGGTGCGCGCCCGCCACGCACATAAACTCATCAGTAGCGAGGTCGGCGTCAGGAAAGGTTTGGTTAAGTTGGCCAGTATAAAAAGGCGCGTTATGCGGCGGTAGCTCATAAAACCTAGTGCCCAAGCTAAACCGACGTATCTGGTACGCAGGGTAGCAATAGTGCGGGTTAGGCGAGTTATACATACCAACCCCGCCGGCGTACGTATTGACCGTAACATCAGGAGTAGGTACCCATGTAAGCCGCTGGCAGAAATTTTCAGACCACACAGAAAGCCCCGGCTCGTCTTGTATTGGCGAGCTAGGGGGCAATTCGTTCCAGTACTGACCGGGCACCGCGTTAACGTCGAATATCGTATTTACTGTGCCGCTGTGCTCGCTACCGCCGACGTTTAAACTAGCGCCTTTTACCAAAAAGTACGATGCCGAAGGGTGCGCCGTGTGTTTTTCAAAAACGTCTAGTAAGCTCAAAAACCCTCGGGTGTCCCAGTTAGTAGAGACAATCGCAGCGTAGTGCCCCGGAGAGTTACGCCAAAAATCCGTAAGCCACTCCCCTATGCCTAACTGCCCGTTGCCTAAATCGTTGTAATACTGCACTAAAAGCGCATTTTCTACGGGGTTGTCGGCGTATGGAAGCCCCCACTCTTGGCCAGAGTGCGCAATGTGCCTACCAGCCGCTGTACGGAATCCCGGCATCCAGTCGTAGTGCGAGTGGCCGAAGTAGCGGGGAGGGTTGACCAATCCCATATAGTACGTACCGGCGTCACCAGTCTCGCCATCTCCACGCAAAGGCCGGTAAAACGGGGTTAGGCCAGAGCTATTTTCTGTCCGGTAAAAATTAGTTTTCTGGAAGATGCCCTCTTTAACGAGGCTGGTGTACAGCAGTTCTTCCGGCCTGTGCGCGTAGTACTCGGTAGCTTCGGGTTCGCTAAACGCGCTTGCGTCTAACACTTTTGTGGTTATTACCTCTGGCTCACTAGACGCTGACTGCGAGTCGGCGCCTACGCGTATGGCGGCAAAAAGCCCGCCCCCAAGCTCCGGTATCGTGCCTTCGTTAAAGTCAAACCAATCCGCAGGGGTATTGCTTTGGCCGTCGTTAAAGCTGTGTGGTTGGCCAAAAATAGGCGCCGTCGAGTAGCGGATTTCTCGGTCCAGAGGCCAAGGAAGCGGGTCACCGGTGTTTGTGTCTAGGTTATAGGAGTCGTTGGTGCGCCAAGTAGCTGTAGGCGTTAGGGTTTCTAGCCCCTCGGGAATACCGCCCACGTACTGCAAGTCGTCCATGTACTTGTTATTTCTATAGTTATTTATGAGTACTTGCGGAAGAACCCCACCAGACGTGTACTGCACATAGTCGTCTTGGTCTGTTATAACCGTCGCGTCAGGGGTTCCCGCCCGCATGGGTAGTCCAATACCGTCCGGCTCGGCGGCAGATACCGGCGTGAGCACCATACCTTCGGGGCGCCACGGCAGGTGTAGCTCGTAAAAAATGACTTCATCTTGTAGCAGCTGAGCTAGCTCAGAAGGCTCTGTAGGACGAGGTTGGGCCGTTATGTATATGGCTGAATTGTTTTCGGCCACTACGACTCGCACGTTGCCAAACGGCAAATCGAATATCTTTTCGTATTCGGCGAGTCCTAAAGAGGAACGCAAAGACGCCGCAATGTTCGCACATTGCAGCGCTTCGGGGAGTAAAGCCTGCGCAGCGGCTTCGTCCCCACTAAAAAAGACGTTGCCGCTGAACACTTTTAGCTGTCGGTAAGTTCTACTTCGTACCCTAGCTCAAAAGTGTCGCCGTCGTTAACTTGGCGTGCCGCTGCGAAACGAGTCGCAGAAACCAGCGTACCGGTCGTTCCGCCTTTTACGTTGCTAGACAGTAAGCCTGCGCCGTAAATGTCGATAGCGGCAGAAGCGGCGATGGTGAACTGAGCATAAGAGGCCAAGTTACCAATCTTACCAGTCGCGGCAGAGCCAGCAGTCCACGCGCGGCGAGTAGTTTCGCTGTATCCCTCAGTGTTGCTGGTGATCTCAGTAGCGTTGCTGGTAAAGTTAGCCGCCGTCCAGTTAGAGGCCGGAGTAGCGTTGCCGCTGTAAGGGGCTAAGTACCACGCCGTAATAGGCGTCGTGCCGCCCAAAGCTGCGTCCAGCACGTACAAAATGCCTTCTGCTACTACCAAGTTTGGGTCAACACAAAGGTCTTTCCCGTTAACGCGGTGGTAGTATTTACCTTTGGCCATAATTGATCCGTGGATCAAAAGCCCCTCGTCTGTTTGCTTAAAGTCGCCACGGTCGAGGAAAGTGGCGATCTCACTACGGTGCTTCATAATTGTGCTCCTATCGCGCAAAAGCATAGATGCGGTCGCCCTGTACGACCAAGTTTCTGGGTAGTAACGGTAGACCTTCGATATTACTAGCCTGTGGGTATGATACACTACCATCTGGTTTACCAACAGCAAAACCTACATCAGTAAACCATACCGCTACTTCTTCAGCTGTACCCACCAATTCTGGTGGCATATTCTGCGTGCCAGTCACTACTCTACCATAGGGGGCCGACTGTTTGCCTACAACACGCATCGTCCAGTTTTCTGGGGCTGTTCCTGCGAAAAAATACGTATTTTTAGCGCCGCCAACAAAAACGCCGCCATCTAATGCGGCGAGCCACGTCGCTGGCTCTGGCAAACGTAAATAGTTGTGGGTAGCGCTGTGCGCGCCGTACTCCAGCGGCTCTGACCAACGAAGGGTGTGAGACCGCAAAACAAGTAGCCTGCCTCGCCAGTAGGCTAGATCGCGCCCCCCTTCAAGCTGTGTGTAGGCGTATTGCTGGTCGTGGAACTCCCTACCGGGGCGCTGGTTTACTACAAACGAGTTATCCCCGCCGTCCGCAGCGATAATGGTTTCGCCGTCTGTACACACCGGCCTATCTGTAACTACGGTCCACGCCAGTTTGTCACCATTGGTGTTCGCCGTTACTGTAAACCCGTTAGGAGATAGCTTACCAACCTGCGCGCCTCGGCCCGCATAAACGTCGCTACCGAACGCAAAGATAGAGTGGTACTCCGAGGTGTCGTCCAGCAGAGAAAACGCGTGACGCGACTCTACGGAGCCGTCACGGTCAATGTTGCAGTCCACCGCGTCGTACAGCGCATCGGGGGTGAGCGAGTGAGGGTCAACGGTGTTGACTATACCTCGCAACCACGGCCCTATAGCCGGTGCGTCAGCCATTATCCCGCGCTCACCTTCAGCGTACCGCTGTCATTCCACAAAGCTCCGGCAATGAGCGGGTCCGAAGTGGGAAGGGTAGGCATGATTATGTTAGTGCCACGGATTTCCATACGGTCCGTACCGTTAGTGGCTATAAACACAGTCTGGTTCGCTGCAGTACCACCGCCGATGCCGTTGATACGTAAGCCCTCGACACCACCAGAGACACTATGACGCCCAGTGATCTCAACCGCGTTGTTCCCCTCGGAAAACGTAATAGACTCGTTGGTGCTACCGATGTTGAACTGGAAGCCACCACTAGCCTGACCACGCCACGTAGGTGTAGCGCCCGCGCCGTCGCTAGCTTTAAATAAGAAGCGATCTTCTCCGCTGGCGTTGCTCGTGGTGAGCCAGTCGTTAGTCTCAATCCGGCCTGATTCGTCGATGGCAGGCAGAGCTGGAGGACTTCCTAACGTCGGCTCGATAGTCAAGTCGGAAGCTACGTAAGGCATAATCGTTGGCGACACCTCAAAGCGGAAGTCGCTGATACGGCACTTGTCAAACGTCTGGACGACGGTCCCGTCAGCGTAGGTCCATAGCCAAATCTTACCGCCCGTGTTATCGCCAGTGAAGGCCGTAGGCGTTGTAGTGAAGTGACGGGTTCCGTTAATCCAACCAGTCACAACATTGCTTTCACGCTGTATAGTGATAACTACCCATGAGTCGTCAATCTGACCGGCCTCATCGTTGTTAAACATTAATGTGCCGTTGGTGTCGTCTCCATTGGTCGAGTGGATCATCGTGATGCCACGAGAGTTCGTCTTGTAGCACTGGAACTGACCAAGAAGGCCGTTAGCTCCGCCGTCGCCGCCAAGAGTGAACAGGTTCTGGTACGAAGCTGCCGAGTCAACGAAGACCCGAATCTCAAACCAGAAGTCCTCTGTAGTGAGATCGAAGTCAACGCCAGTGTCAGTCTTGCCCTGCTTTGAGGTCCAGCCCTTGTCGTACAGGTCAGCAGCGTCTCCGCCACCGCCGCCGCCCAGAGAGGACAGGTCGTAGGTCGTATTGGTTCCGCCGATGTCTTCTGTGAACACCCATCCGCTAGCGTCAGAGTATTCCATCTTTGCCTTGGTGGTCTGAAGGACGACGCCGCCCTGACCTGCTACCTCGTTGGCAGCCCCAGAGGCATTGATGTTGATAGCGTTGCGTTGATCCTTTAGCGATCCGTCCGAGGCTTTATGCCCAATCAAAACAGAGTATTGTGCCGTAATGCCATCACCGGCTTCGTTACCGATACACACAGACTCGAAACAGGAACCCTGTAGCTTTGTCAGGTTACCGATTACGATGTTGTTAGTGCCATTATTTTGGGTATCAAAGCCCATCATTATGCCGGTGTTACCAGCGTACCAATACTGAGAGGAGCCTATTGCAATGCTAGTCGTGGCCGCAACATCAGGAGCTAGGTCATGAGTACCAAGGACAATCTGGTTTTCAGTAGGGTCAAAGGAGCCGCCGCCACCGCCAGCAGATGCCCAAGAGACATCGCCGGTAGCGTTGGTTACCAATGTTTGCCCGTCAGTGCCACGTGCTGCTGGGAGCGTATAGGAATTGGTATCCCCAAACGTAACCCTTCCGGTGGCTCCGTCAGACGTCAGGATGTTCTGACCGTTTTGGTCCTCAAGGAATACCTTGTTACCGGAACCCGGACGAACCTGTAGGTTGTTCTGGTTAGAGATCAAACGTCCCTGAAGCGTACCGATGCTGTTTAAGAAGTTTACAGAGGCACCGGTGTTGCCATATATAGTGATTCCGGGGTAGTTGGCGTTTACATAGTTAGGAGCGCCAGCGTCACCTACAACGATGCCGTCTACAGCCGCATTGTAGTACGTTGTGTTATCTGTCCAGAGACTGCCGCCGCCTGCCGCGTTGACCCACTGGCTTCCGTTATAGGTAAGTACCTCGCCGTTAGCGGGAGACGTAATAGTAACGTCCGTCTCGTCCGTACCCAGCGGGTTAGCCACGGGTATTGGGTGCTCGGCAGGCGTGAAGGCACCGGTGTAGACCGGGTCGCCTAACGTGACGCGTAAGTCGTCAATACCGCCGTCATACCAGCTACCTGAACCGGACACACCTGCGTCGGTGCCACCAAAGGCCCAGACGAAGTCGCCTAGGTCGGAGCTATCCACCGCAGTATATTCCTCAACGCCGTTGAAGTAGCCCTTGAGGTTTGTGCCGTCGAATACAAACGCAACGTGGTTCCATGCAGACGTAGACAAGCTAGACGTCAGGTTCCTACCGGCCCCGGCGTAGTGTATACCGGGTACGCCTTGGTTTACAAAAAGCCAGCAAAAGTTACCCGTAGCAGGCTTAGACGCCCAGTATACCGTCCCGCTTACAGAATCTGGCTTCAGCCAAGCCTCGATACAGAAAGAACCAGTACCGAAGTTTAAAGTCTCGTTGGTTGTGATTTTAGAAGCCGTAGGGAAGTCAATAGAGCCTGCCCCAAACTGCTTGTCCCCGGTGTCCAGCACAGGCGCGCCAGTAGTCGTGAACGTGTAGCCATTCAGGCTGTCGTCCTGAGTAACAGAAACGTCGCCCTTCAGCAGAAGCGTAGGGTTAGGCCCAGAAGGTGCGCCGCCAGTCTGGTCGTCGGTCCATACGTAGTCCGAGCCGCTCCAGCTAAGGACTTGGTTAGCCGTAGCCGTGCTGGTGTTCAGGTGAGCATCTACTGATGAGTCTTTATAGATTGGATAACTTGTAAGAACCCCACTTTCGTACTGCTTAAATACCATCGTAGAGTCAGTCGTGTTTCCAGTTACGTCGATCTCACCTACCTTTACATCCCCACCGCCCGGATTGTCTGTGTTAAACGGCGAACTGGTGTTGGTGATGATTGCTTGGTCGTGTATGTAAAGCTGATCGTAGTCCCCTTGCATCGTTCCGGTGTAATGGCCTAAGTACCACTCATCCGGGTAGGTATCACCTGCCGCAGAACCAGTAGCAACTAGCGCCCCGTTTAAGAACAACTGCAACACGTTGCCATTACGCTGCAATGCGTAGTGGTTCCAATCAGTCCATACTGGCTGAATAGTAGCTACAACTCTTGTCCAGCCAGAAGTGTAGTCCGCCAGACTTAGGCTTGCCGTTGTACTGTTAGTGAGGGTTGTGCCGATGTGTAACAGGTTTGAAGTAAACCCCGTACCGAACAGGTTTCCGTTAGAGGGGAAACTCGTGCCATCTGACTTAAACCAAAAGCCAACAAACCATGCGGTATCGTTAGGCCCGACCAGCGGTGTGCTCTTGTATAGGCGCTCGCCCGAGCCTAATGTCAACGCGCTACTAGCAACCGAATTTCTATCATTAGCGTAACTTGCGGTTCCGGTGAACGTCCAAGTTTCCGCGCTTTGAGCGTCAGTGAGGTTTCCGTTAAACTCAAAAGTATTGACTCTGCCCGGTGCTGAGCCTAAAGCTGCGGTAAGGTTTAGCGGGTCTGCACTGGTTACTAACGACGCTGATTGGTCTACCCAAGCGTAGTCTGCGCCATCCCATTCAAGCACCTGATTCGCTGTCGCCGTGCTGGTGTTTAGGTGCGTATCAACGTCAGCGTTGGTGTACGAGCTAGGAGGCGTGCCTCCAGATAGCATAAGCACCCCGCTACTAGACCACAGCGCGTTAGAAATGCTTGGGTCAGACGTAGGTAAGCCGGGGTGAAGCTCAACCGAGTTGGTAGAGTCGATTAACGCAGAAGAATCCTGAACAGTTTTGACGCCAGAGACGGTGGCAGTGCCGACTACCTCTACTGTGCTCGCTGAAGTAACGCTAAGCGCGTGGGATACGGTCAAATCCGTTCTGGACTTAACGCTGCTACCCATTGAAATGGTGCTGGTTCCAGAGGCGTTGCCAAAAAGGTTGATTCCAAGCGGAGCGTCAAAAATGACACTAGACCCAAGGCTGACGCTTAGCCGCCCTGCCGCTGCGGATACAGGGTGGTTGTCTATTTGCACGGACGAGTGGCGGGCAGCGCTTATCGCATTCGCCGAATTAGAAAGCTCGGGGCTGGTGCTGGGAAGAATATGTACATGGCTGTCGTCGTACGAATAGATAGAGCGGCAGTTAAAAGTGTTACTGGCAACGTAAATAACCGACCCCGTGTCCGCTGTAAAATCGCCAGTGGCGACTACTGGGTTGGTGTACGCATTCCAGATTTGTAGGTAAGAGCCGCGATTTATATACACGACGCTTAAATTACTAAACGAGTTAGTATCGTCGTTGCTATCGAACAAAAAGGCGCCGTTAGCTTGCAAGCCCAGTGTATTGCCCGCGTACCCAGCGGCGAACGCGTTTGCAAAGCGTACATTAGTGTTAGTGAACACCAGCGTGCCGTTGCCAATAGCGCCATTTGTAAAGACGAGCCACGAACCGAACCACTCAAAACTTATATAGGCGGTGCCTAGATCGTGGTTCAAACCCTGTAAATCAACGGTAATAAAACCGGCTCGTTGGCGATTATTACCCGATACTTCCCACGCGGTCGCGTGGCGTTGCGCCAAAAAATACTCGGATAGTGCGGCTACCGTAGCGAAGTCCCCGCCCGCGCCTACCGTATAGGTAGCCACAGCGTCGATTTCGGAGCCTCCACCGCCAGAGAAATAGTCTAAGCTAGCCCATGCCGTAGTGCCGTCGCCCAACTTAAACGTATTAGTGTCGGATTCTACGCCGATCTCGCCTGCGCCAAGGACAGGGTTAGTTGCTGTCCAGTTAGCCGCAGTGTCTCGGCGGTGAAGAATTTGGTTAGCCATCAGAAGTCTCCTCGGGGACCGTAGCTTCTTTAAATGCGCCTACAAACGCGCGCTTGGCTACTTCTACTTGGTCTAGCTGAAAGTGTAGGGACATAGCCTTTTTGTGTAGATCGTCGATCTGCTTCAGCAAATACGCTTGGTGCGCGGATAGCTCAGCCGGGTTGTACTCTACACCGTCGATAGAAATAGTCTGTGTGGGTTCGTTCGCGGTCATGTTATATGTCCTTAATAAGTCCAAAAAGCGGGAGAAGGCGCTGTAAGGCTTGTATCCAAGTGGACGTATCGTCCGCTAGTCGGCCCTTTTTGGTGTGCGCCTATACGCTTTATACCACACCGCCGCGCCGCGTCAAAAAGACGCAACGCTTTGTCCCCATACACTAAAAGGTCTACTGCTCTACCCTGCGCGTGCGCCCCCGGCGCCGGCTTAGCGGCTTCTATAGGGTGCTTAAAGCACCGATAACCACTAGAAACGGGCAAAGGGAAGCCGCAATCAGCACGGATGTTGTTAAGTATGTCCAAAAATTCATCGTCAAAATAAACCTCGCCGCCGCATTTGCCGCATTTGCACTGCAATTCGGAAAGCGAGAAATAACTCATTTCTTAATTGTTTGGGCGATTTTTTCGCCGCTGCGCCCTAAAATATAACCTCCGATTCCAATGGAGATAAGGTTATACAGCGCGTCGTAGTCTTCTTGGGTAAGCCCTTCAGCAGAAAAACCAAACCACCGCGCTACTACTAACCCGAGGAACGTCAGCATAGTAACGGGGCGCCAGTTAGCTGTTAACCAGTGCTTCGACGACGCTTCGGCATGGACTATCTTGGCCTTGCCCTCAAGCATAGACGTTTCGTACTCAAACACCCGCTGCATCGCGGCGGCTTGAACGTCGAGCAGGTGGCCCTGCGCTTTAAGTCTTTCTTCTTCGGAAGTGTGCAGTTCGTCTACTAGCTCTGCGGCAGGTTTAAAAATGCCCGCAATTAAATCGGTAACTGCCAGCATTACTTGTCCGCCTTTTTATCTAACTTGTTGTCGATAGTGTCTAGCTTTGTGTGTAGCCGCGTAAACTCCGCACGAAGCTCCTCTCTAGTGACGTACTCGCCCGCGACGAGCACTTCAATACGAGACACTTTGTCGGCTAAATCGTCGTCCGCCTGCTGCAAATCGCGCACGGCGTCCCACAGAGACTTCATAATCCAGCCAAAAACGCCTGCTGTAAGCGTTATAATAGTATTAACTACACCCTGATCCATACCAGTCCCTGTGATATATCGGTTGCGCCTATGTGCGATTATATATCAGCTTCTTTTTCGATGCCATAAATTAGGTAGTACTCGCCGCATTCTACGCATACTACAGCGTGGTTTTCTTCGTCCCCATGAAACGTCTGCCAAGAAAAGCTGCCTGCGCCACATTCGCTGCAATACCGGTCGTACGCGTCGTCACCGCGCCACCCCGACAAATCTACTACGTCACCCATACCTAGCCATCCTTATGTCGCACCGGTACCGAGCTATTTCTCCAAAGTCTTTATGCAAAACAATGGCGTTCATATCCCGACCCGATCTGTAGCCTTTAGCAGCGTGCCATGCGTCTTTGGCTGCGAGCGTTCTAAACGATTCCACCATACAGCCCCTAAGCTCTATTTTCCTAGAGTGGTGGACGTGCCCTATATACCAATATCTGTGCTCCGCTGCCCCCCATTCTTCTGGCTTGTCTGTAGCCATTAGCTCACCTAAGTCAGCCGGCTTTACGGTATCACCATGCGTCACGCCAATCAATGTTTTACCGAAGGCAAAATAATGGAACTTAGAAGTAGTGGGCTGTATAGTGACTCTAGGCTCGCCACTAAAATAGGCGTCTAAAAACGCTGCCAACATCATACTAGAGTGGTCGTCGTGGTTGCCTATAGCGTTTATTACTTCTACTATAGGGTATTTTTTTAACGCTATTTTTATAGCGTCTACCATTATCATACACCCTAATTGTAGTACTTTAGACCACCTTGTGTCTACATCAAGGCTATGCCCAGACCTGCTAGTGGTGTTAGACATGTTATCCGCGTGGAAAAAATCGCCCAAATTAACGATTAGGCACTTATTCGCTTGAGGCGTCGCCGCCACTAGCTTATCAACGGCGGAAAGCAGATCGGCCCGCGCTATGTTTATGTCGAAGTCCTCGCCACACTCCTCGGCCCAAGCGTACATACCAATGTGCGGGTCACCAAAAGGAATGGCCACCGCGATGTCTTCTGCGCCCTGTTTAGGCGCTTTAATCGGCTTAGCTATCCCCTTATAGTCGGCTACAAACTCCTCAATAGCTTCGCGAAGCGCAGTTAGCCGTTCTTCCGCAGCGAGTTTAGACTTAACCCACTGCCCAGTAGGTTTGCCTTCGTCGTTGTAATAAGTAGAAACCCCGGACACAACAAACCCGTCGGGAACGGTGTTAACCATATCATGTTCGGGAGAGTACCCCCGTCTAGCGGCGTTATTCCGAACGCGTTGCAGCATTCGGCGACCACAGCGTTCCGTTATGCCTAGCTCGTTAATAGCGGCTTTAATAGTGTTGCTTTTCGCTATATGCGTTAATAGTTTTCGTTGCGCGTCTGTCTGCGCATATGGCAATAATTCGGTAATGTCCACGGCTTTCTCCCCAGCGGTGGTTAGAGGCGGCTTATTTGCCGTTTCTTAGAAATTTTGCGGCTCTGGACATATCTTTTTCATGGGCTTTTTTGCAGTGGTCTTTTTGGAACACGCGAAACGCCCCGTTTATGGCTATTTCTACCCCTCGCCAGAACCACATGTCGTTCTGCCTGTACGCCCTACCTGACAAGGATTCATTCGGGTTAATACTAAAAAATACAACTACGTTAATTAACTGAGAAACTGCATCGCCAAAGCGCACGAAATAATCCAGAACGCTAGCGCCCCAACTACGACAGATATTACCAACGCGTTGCATGCCATACCCCCCTCTATAAGTGCTGCAAACATTAAAGTGTTGCTGCCAGATCAAATAGCGCGTCTAGCTCCTCGTCAGTTAAAGACAGTGCAGGGGCCAGCGCCGCTACCCAAGGGGACAAACGCTCTACTGTAGACGCGTACTCCCACTCAATACTAACCGTAGTTCTATCTGGCTCGTCCATAGTCGCAATAGCCGTCTCTACATTGGCTAAATGGCCTGTTTGATTTAGCGCGAGCCGTGCCTGTCTCATCGTTACTATCATACGCGGGCGCAATTCTTCTGGAGTTCTATTTCTGCCCGTCCATGATTGCCACCAACCATAGAACCCCTCTACAGGCTCGCCATTTTCGTCTACACCTTCACCGCCAATGCGTTGCTCTATCGGCCCCGGTTCAATAATATCGAAATCAGGCTGGGGGTCGTAATTTAGCGGAAATACGTTATATTCAGCTAAACTTTCCTCAGAAGGGTGTTTGGGAAAGGAAGTATTTGGGTGCGCTTCCCGTAATTTTTGAATTGAATACGGGATAGCCACGCCATCCTCTACTAAGACATAACTCATTTGCCCGCCCTCTATTTACGGTGTAACAGTATCATAAGTAGCTGCAAAACCAGAAACGTCTGGCGCTCCTGCTTCTGCCCAATATCTAATTTCATCAAGCGTTCCGGTGTAATTATCTTCATAAGCTCCAGTACCACCAGCGCCAACGAGGTCAGGCACGCCGCCTGCTATTTGCCCGTACCCTTTGGTGTTGCTGCCATACAAGCCCAGCACCGTCCCGTCATTAGTATTGCTTTGCAAAAGTCTTATCGGCTGGGCGCTACCTTGCCCACCTACTTGCACGTACAACCTCATATTGAGCGCGCTAGCATCAACCCGGATATAAAAAGTGCAGGCTCTGTTACGGTAGTCTGATACGGTGACTTCGACATCTGCCGCAGCCTCAGAGTCTGCACTAAAATCCCGAAAACTGCCTCCCCCATCAAAAACCCTTGCTCTCATCGTTGTGCCGTTGTCTAAGCCCCAAGCAAAACCAACCGCCGTCCCGCCTGCTTCCATTATCAAGCCTTCGTCACCCGACACTCCGGCGTAATCAATCGTAGTGTCTACGGCAACCAACATATCATTAGTCCCACTAGAAACCCCTGTTCCTGTGCTTGGAAAGCTGGTAATCGTGTAGTCGGGCGCCCCATAACTGGAAAGCTCATAATCTTTAAGTATCCGCTTTATAACAACCATGTGGACGCCACCGTATATGGAGACATTGCTAGTATGCGACACAGTGCCGCTGGCGTTGTCTTTGTATGACAACCTATAGGTGCTGTTGTATATGTTGCCTCCCCTGCCAGAGCTAAAGGTTCCAGACCCTATGCTGGTAAAGCCTGAAGGCGTAGAAGGAACAGTCGTTGTGTTTTGTCTGCACTCCCAGATAAGGACAACATCGCTAGGAGAAACATTAGAAATGGATGCCGCATCACCGCCGCTAGCAGTGTCGGCTATTACGTCATATCCGTTTTGAATTACTGCGGCTGCTATAGCCCCTCCATCACCTTGCCCCCCAGAGTTAGTAATGGTTAAAGTTCCTCCAGCGTTCATTATTATGTTTTCTGTTGCGTTTACTGCCTGTCTGGCGTCAAATCCAACTAAGTCATTAGTGCCATCTAATTGACTTAGCTGGTAATAGTTAGGGCCAGAAAAAGCAGCTCCTGCTACGTCCCTTCCCGCACAGAAAACAATAACGTAATCGTCTTGAGCCACTGACAAACTAATTGAAGGGTCACCAGAGTTGGTGGCTGTATGGTCGCTGTCCCCGCTGTCAAACTCGACTTGAATGCCGGTGTCTTGAAAGGTAGACATTAAAAAAGGAGAACGCGAAGGCATTACGCTGTACCAATAAACGCGCCGTATAACACGCCGTTGATGTGCCAAAGATGGATTACGTTGTACCCACTTGTAGCAAGTGTGGGCGCTGACCCACCTACCCAAGTAGTTGTAGGCCACGTAACCGTAAAGCCTGTTCCGTCATCAATCATCAGCGTCACAAACTCGCCGTCTGCTAGCGACTCGGTAAACGTAGTGTTTGCTGATAGCGTCTTGTATTGGATCGTGCCGTTGCTGGGATTAATCACCGTGCCCGTTAAGCTGTACTGCTTTTCGTTTATGCCGCCTTGAAAGCTAGCCGTGCCATCAGCCTCTATAACGAATCGCTCTACAAATGCTCCGTTTACGAACCTAATCTCATTAGGCCAAGTAGCGTGGTCGTCCCCGTAGACAACAACGCCAGCACCTTGGTTATAAGCTCTGCCACCATAAAACGCAAAGAGACCATCATCAGATGTATTGTCAGTAGAACCGCCTAAGAAGTCTGTGAATGCAGAGTTTCCAGTGGAAACGGTCATCCTAGCGCCATTGGCAAGAGCTATGAACTGATCGGCTGTGACGTTGCCTGTGGCTGTGACGTTGTTGCTGGAATCAATAGTAATCGCAGTGCTTGTGCCGTTGTCCGTAATCGACGGAAAGACGCTGTTGTTAACTACAAAATCAGATAAGTTAGCCATTTGCGTCTCCTAGCTAATTTGAAACACGTATAAAAAGTTTGTTATAGAAAAACTTGTTGTTGATGAAAACGACAACGTGCCGTCAGACTCAGCGTAAACCAAAGCGGCGCAGACCGCTTCATCATTGTTGCTGTTTTTATCAAAAAACGCCACATCATCGTCCGGCGATACGTTTAACAAACTGGATGTTTCGCTAATAGTGCTAAAACTGCTACGAGCATAACAGTACAAAATAAAAACATCGTGTTTAGAGACACTAGAAATGCTCGCTGTTGTGCCGCTAGTAAATACGTGGTCAGTCAGCGTTGTGTAGCTAGACTTTGACGAGTTAGCCACATTAAAAACTGTAAACACTTCTGAAAAAAAGTTTGAAAAACCAGAAGTGCTGGCCGAAATGTCGTTTTGCGCTGAGTAGCCAAGCGCAGTACGGTTAGCATCTGCGGCGCGAGCCTCACTAACAGAACCGGTTACAGGCGACCCCGACAAATTGGTTAGGGTGTTTGAATTATTATCCTCCAAGTTATAAGAAGTAAGTCTATTAAATCCCGCACCACTAGCAGCTATGACATAACCAAACGCAAGAAAGTCTCCAACATTAGAAGTGTCAGTGGCTCCCATTTGGGGAAAAACAGGGGCACTAGCCGATTCTTTATATACTTGCCCCGGAGCATATACGGAACCAGTCCAATACTTTTGATCCTCGGTAAGTGCGTAAAAACCGTCCATATCACCACCGGCGCCACCGGTGGCTCTTATAATTCTACTACGAAGCATTACGCCGCCCCTACAAACGCACCGTAAAGCGTTCCATTAGCGTGCCACAGTTCAATGACGTTGTAGCCTGTTGTTTCAAGCGTAGGCGCAGAGCCGCCAACCCATGTAGTTGTAGGCCAAGTAATTGTGTAGCCGGCGCCATCATCAATCATCAGGGTGACGTACTCACCGTCACTAAGCGACTCCGTAAGCGTGGTGTTCGCACTCAGGGTCTTGTACTGAATGGTGCCATTAGAAGGATCTATGACTGTGCCTGTAAGACTGTATTGCTTTTCTTCAACGGCGTTTTGGAACTGCACCGTACCGCTGGAGTCGATGCGTAGGCGCTCTGTTGTGTTTGTAGAGAACGCAAGAGAATTAGTACTGTGGTTATAACTGATTTCACCAACTGCCGAAGCATCTTTATCACCAAATGAGACACTAGAATTTCCAGCGCTACCTGCAATAATATAAAGCGCAGTACCGTATATTGATGTTTGGTTATTCTGAATTACGGCCCCACCATAGGAAAAGCTAGCTGGAGTACCTTCTGCTGAACTTTGAGAAACATGAAGTTTTGCGATGCTTACAGGACTACTCGTGCCAATACCAACGTTGCCTCCATTTGGTTGGACAAGAAGATCATAAGTCGTTGCCGTTCCGTCACTTCTCTGAGCCTGTATGTATCCCTTTCCACTTGCTATGGCTCCGATTTGCAATCCGTATTTATGGTCAATACTATTACCAAATTGGGCGCAAGAATCGGCAGAACCAGCGGCAGGGACCGCAGTAGACCCTTTTCTAACTGAGAATCCAGATTGAATGGTTGTTGTACCAATTCCGACCCCGCCTGACGAGTTAATGTACAAGTAGGTACTGGTGTCGTTATAGTTTTTAAACACAAACTGGCCGGCGTTAAAAGTAAAACCGCTGTCGTTTGTCGCAGCCGTGCCGTACGTGTACGTCCCAGCGGCCTTGAAGTTGGCTCCAGCCGAGTCATACGCGCCCCAGTACCACCCAGCGCCGCTGAGAAGCATCTGCATGGTGTAACGCGTGACGTTGTTCTGCCGCCAAGCCACAGTAGCTGCTTGGCTAGACGCCGCATTTAGGTTTACGTTAGGCGCACCAGAACCGCCGCCAACGGCTAGTGTGTTTCCTACAGTTATGTTAGATGTAGTAGACGCGCCGCGAGCCGTAACGGTAGCCAGCGTATCTGACTCCGCAGTGGTCGTGCCACTTAGGGGGTATAGCTGCCACGTTGACCCATCGTATATAAGATCAAGCGCTAGGCCGCTGACATCTAAGGTTAGGTTTTCTGCGGCGCCCTCAATAGTGGAACCGTTGCGCGCTACAGTGACGTTGTTAGTCGCCCACGCTGCGCCATCTACAATAGATACTACGTCTCCGGCAGAGGGAGTTGCGGGTAGGGTGATTGTAAACGCCCCGCCCGAACTGTCTGCGATGATGCCGTCGCCGGCAGAAGCGGTGTAGGCAGACGTTTTAACAGAGTAGGTTATTCCGCCGCCACCGCCGCCAACTTCTTTGATTGTGCCGCCATCATTTATATAAAGTTTTTGCGCAGAAGTGTCTATAGCCACTTCCCCACTCACGAGGTTACTCGTGGTGGGGGTGGTTGTTCCGCGTTTTAGCTTTATGGTTTGCGCCATAGATTAGTACGTTCCACCGTCAATGGTTGCAACTTCCAGATCGAACGAAATAGCGCCAGTCGTGCCGGTGCCAACGCCTGAAATACTGCCGTCAGTAGACGATACAGTAACAGCGGTAATG
>Ga0208767_1001882_pt1 | contig 16275 bp, 16 predicted proteins | sample VirMetDEL_Mar_21_FD_184514 | JGI IMG/M metagenome (GOLD analysis project Ga0208767, IMG submission 184514) | Aqueous microbial communities from the Delaware River and Bay under freshwater to marine salinity gradient to study organic matter... | ecosystem: Environmental > Aquatic > Marine >... | reverse complement strand
ATGGAAAACAAACATTACAACAACCTGATCCTGAAGATTTAAAAGATCACCTACCTTACAAAAAATATTTATCTAATGTTCCTAATGCACCTGGTTCAGGAGATGAAGTAGAAGGTGTTGATTTTGTATGGGTAGATCCTTATCAACAAAATTATGGTCCAGTGACTACTGAAGGATATGAATTAGGTAAATTTGGTTGGACAAAAAAAGTAGAAAAGAACTTTTTACAAAATCAAGTTGAGACATATGCGAGAGACATAAAAGTAGTCTCAAGTGTTATACCACCAGAAATTAAAACAGTAACTAAGAAGGCTTTTAATTTAATAACAGGTAATCCAGAGAGGGTTGAATAATGGCTGAAGAAGGAGTATTTAGTTTAAAACAAAGATATCCTACTATGGATATAGAAAGAACTTTTGGTATACCCCAAGATGTTCTTGTAGAAATTTTTGGAGAGAATGATATTAAAATACAAGTTCCTGATATCAATAGTTTTTTAAATCCAGAAGACGTAGGAACACCAAAATTTGAACAAGACAAACTCTTACTACAACAATTAGTTAATAACATTCGAAGTCAACGAGGTATTACTGAAAAGCCTATTGAAACTTATTCCGATGCTGAGTTAGCTGAAATTAAACAATTGAAAGAATTTCAAGCTGCGGTAGAACAAGAAAAAGCTTATATACAAGATCCTTTGCGTGAGAAAAACAAAGCATGGAGAGAAAAATTAGAAGCAGATAAAAGAAACTGGAGTACCTTTATAACAGGTAAAGGCACAGAAGATCAAAAAGGTATTATAGGTAAATCAGGAGAATTTATTAAAGGAGATATGTCTGTAGACGAGGCTTTAAATTTCTTTGGAGATAGCTTCATGGGTATACAAAATACCACTATGAAATTTTATCCAGAGGTAAACAAACAAAATGTAACTATTGGTGGAGACTTCTTAAGTCTTTTGCCTTTGTATTTTCTAGATAGAAAAAAATTGTTACAAGGTTTTTTAGATCCCAAGAAAAATCCTGTTGCAGCTGGTGAAGTGGCAGCTTTTGCTGGAGCAGGTGCTTATACTGCAGCTACAGCTTATGATGGTATCAATTCTATTATCAGAGAATTAGAAGGACTACCAGATCCTGAGTTGTCTAATGATCCAAGAGTAGAAAACTTAATACATTCTAGAAACGCTATGATATTTAGTGGTGGAGCAGCGGCATTGGATCCCGTATTTAGAATGATGAAAGGTTTAACTCGTTGGACTTACGGTGTACAAAAAGGCTCTAATGCAGAGTATCTAGCACAATTAGCTATACAACAAAAAATACCTTTTGGTATTGCTAACGTCACAGATAGATCTTGGGCAAAATGGTTTGGTAGAGTTGTTGGTGTATTTCCACTGATTGGTACTGATTTAAGAGCTAATAGAGCTAATATTATGTGGTACAGTGATAAAAGAGTTATGGAAACTCTCAATGAATTAGCACCTATGGCCACTGTTATGGATGCAGGAGCACTTCTAACTGATGCCGCACAACAGAAATTTAATCAATGGTCAAGATTAAACACACAACTTTATGATGACTTTTTTGCTAGAGCAAAAGCTTTAGATGATAGTATTCCTATCGCTACAGATACATATGGTAGAAATATAAAACAAGGTTATATACCAACATTTAGAGTAAAACAATTAGCTAAAAACTATGTTGATGATTTAGGTAGAGGTAAAATTGATTTAGAATTTAATCCTAACTCAAGCGTACAGCAATTAGGAGGTTTTGAGGATTTAAGTAACTTCGAAAACTTTTTGTTATCTATGAGTAACCTACCTGAGTATCTTAATGCAGTACAATTTAGATCTTTACAAAAACAATTTAATCAAAAATGGGGAGAGTATGCTTCTAAGTATGGTGTCAAACAAGTTGACGACATAGCTACACAATCAAGACACTTTAAAAAAGCACTAGAACAAGGATTTAATGATGTCAATGAGTGGAGAGTTATAACTGGTCAAGGAGGAGAGCCAGATCCAGTTATATTGGAACAAATGAATCAAGTAAAAAATTCTTTAATTAGAGCTAATAGAGTATTTGGTTTTGGTGCAAATACATACAAATCTCCTATGGCAAAACAATTTCAAAATGTTGATCAGAACATGTTTGTTCAAGGTGGCCTACCTATGGAAGGTTGGATTTATGATGATCAATTGGCTCGATCAATATTTGATACTTTTTATAGTAATCCTAGTGCAAAAGCACTTAATGATTTATCTGCTATAGTTAAAAGAAATAAAGCTGATCCAAGCAAAGATCCTATTAATGTATCTGCTAGGGCTTTCATGTCTCAACTATGGGAGAACTCTAGTAATGCAGTTGCTTACAATAGAAAAACAGGTTCTGTTGAATTAGGTAAAGCTGATTTAACACAGAGAGTTAATATTGCAGGGGGTGGAGAGTTCGGTATTAGTTTTAATCCTAAAGATATTGTTACTGTCAATGTATTTGATCCTGCTAAATTTAGAGCAAATCTAAAGTTAGACACACAACAAGGACAAGATTTTATGAACGCTTTATGGGCACAGACCATGAAGGGAGAAGGTAAGACACTAGGTAAAAAAGGTGCTGAGTCTGCAATACAAAACTTAAATCAATTACTGAAAATAGCTGAAATTGGTTACGCAAATAAAATTGCAGAGACATCACAGTTCGTAGCTAGAAGAGCGGGTCTTGCTGGTTTCTCTGGTATCACAGGCGCTTTCTTAGCAACAGGTGCGGGTATGAGTCCTTTAACAGGTCTAGGTATTGCTTTACTTGCCAAGCATCAAGGTAAAATTTTATCTAATCCTCAATACTTAGAGTGGATGGTAAAAGGTATAGACGACTCTTTAGAAACAAAAATAAGAAGAGCTAACATGACAAAATTAGCAAGAATTATATTAGATGATCCTGACAATGAAAAAGTACAAGGACTAGACTTTGATGACCCAGAGGCCGTGATGCAATATATGTTTACTAATGAATTCACAACATCATCAGAACCCGAGGCTGATGTTGATAAGACCTTTGCACCAAACTTTCCACAAGATAATCCACCTGACATGGGACCTGTCGAAGCTGGTGGTGTAGAAAACTTTCAAAAGACATCCAGTAACAACATGTCTAATGAGGTTATAACTAAACCTAAAACAAACTTTGCAGCAAGTAATGTATCTAATCCTTTCAGACCTGTAGGTGGTAGTATGTCACCTGCTAAACGTGCAGCTCTGGCTAGTGGTGATTTATACGGAGCCATTGCAACTGCTAAAAGAGGTGGTACTATAAACAAGCAAGGCATCATGTACTTTGCAGGAAGGAGGAGACCATAATGGCAAAAAAGAAACTTTTTGGTGGTAGAAGTTTATCAAGTTTTAGAAAGAGCGTAGGCTTAGATAAAGATAAAAGTAAAGCTAGTACGACTAAACAAGAAAGAGATAAAAATATAAAGGAAGGTTATCAAGAAAAAGAGATAAAAAAACTTACACAAGTGGATACAACAGGCGGTGATACAGTGCTCTCCTTGTCTCGTGGTGATCCTATATCTAATTTTAAAGCTCAAGAAACTCCCTCCACTTTTGTTAAAGATTTAAAAAACGCTTATAAATCAGGATTATTTACTGGTGGAACAAAGACAAAAGACTTTATGGATAAATACAATCTTGATCCTAGTGACATTGTTAAATTAAGAGTTGGTATAGATCAAGGTCTTGGCACTAGAATTGGTGGTCAAGAAGGTAATATTTTAACAGACATTGTGAATGACTTACAGCTTAAGGATATTCTTACATACCGTGGTGCCTCAAGACAAGCATTATATGATAAAGCTCAAGATATTTTTGAACCAGGTATGACTAAATATGACAGAGAACCAATGACTGGTTTAATGGGATTGTCGCCTGTAGCAAATTTAGGTATTAAGGGTATGGATTTGATAGCTGGAGGTAGCTCTCAAGGTCTTAGGGGTCTTGTCTATGGTAGAGATGTACTGGGACTTACTGGTGAAGATTTAGATAATTTTGCTGCGTCAGTTGCAAATGATAATAATCTTTACAATCAAATGATGACTACACCTAAAATGCAAGAGTATGAATTAAATGAGTTTAGAGCCGAGGCTAATAAGAATGCTATGGCTCAAAGAAGAGGCGGTGACCCTGATCCGATATCAGGTAGTCAAGGCGGTGAAGGAGGAGAAGGCGGTGAAAGTGGTGATGGAACCACGGACCCCGGAACAGATCCTGTTTACACACCTCCTCCACAAAACTACTATACATTCTTTGATCCTAATCTTGGTAGATATAGATCAGGTACATATGATGAGTATCTACAATATGTGACTGCTAAAGACGGTGGTATTATACAATTACAGCAAGGTGGCACTGATGAAGATCCTATAGCTAATGCACCTGGTGGAGTTTTACCACAAGGACGTAAAGAACAATTAGAAGATTTACTTACATCTCTACAAGAAATTAGTGATATAAAACCAAATCCTAAATTTTCTTCAGAACAAGAGGGTAAAACAATGCTTATGGATGATGTAAATAAAAAAATGAATGAATTACTTCGTAATATTAAAGGTAATCCAACAACTGTTGGTTTGTCAGGGGAAGCCGTAAAGATGGCAGAAGAAGATCAACCTGCTAAAGGTATATTAAATATAGAAATACCTTCCGATTCAGGACCAGCACTACGAGAAGATTTATCACCATTAGGTAGAGTTGGTGATTCAGGTTTATCTTTACTTATGGAAGCATTGAGAAAATCAGATATAACTGAGGGTTCAGCTAATCAATTTATAGAAGAAGCATTAAATAATTTTGTAGCTGCGGGTATCATTCCACCAAACACATCTTATGATCAACTCACAGATCCTTTTAAAGATTTAGTAACTAGAGAAGCTTCTATGATAGCTAAATCCGAAAACATGAAACAAGAAATAAATATGGTTAATCCTACACCTATAAGTGATAGGAGACCTGTTAATCCTGACATCAACGATCAAATAGATGACATGATGAGAGATCAATATATGAATCAATTGTATAATCAAGCATTAGAATATCAAATGGAAAAAGAACAAGACGGCAGTACAACAATAAGAGATCCAAGAACAGGTCAAATCACAGGATTTAACGTAGCAGACGGTGGTATTATAAATTTGAAAGACGGTGGCATGAATGATATGATGGCAGCTGACAGTTTAATGTTTAAGGATCCTTCTGACGAAGGAGAATGGGAATATAATGTTTAATTTTAACACAAAGGATATGTTATGGTTAGCAGGGCTAGTTCTTAGCTTTGGTGTTACCTGGGGTATGTGGAGTGAAAGATTGAATGCTGTAGAACAAAAAGCAAATAGTGTTGCAGAAATGCAACAAGATATTGCTGTCATCAAGGTACAATTACAGTCTATGGACGACAAAATGGCCTGGATGGAAGAGTTTTTAATTAAGAATTATAAGGAGTTTTAGAATGGAATTAGATATGCCTAGACTTTTGAAGTCAGTGCGTGATCATGAAGGTTATAGGGATCAGGTGTACTTGGATTCTTTATCCAAGAGAACTGTGGGAGTAGGCCACCTCTGTGTAGAAGATTTTTGGGAAGATGATAAGAAATATTCAGAAAAGTTTTTAATGGAAATACTAGAAAAAGACCTAGAAAACGCCATATCTGGAGCAGAAGAGTTATTAAAAGAGTGCAATTTGCCTTCTTTAGCTAATGAAATCGTAGTAGAGATGGTTTTTCAATTGGGAAAAACAGGGGTCTCTAAGTTCCGTAATTTTTTAGCTGCTTTACAGGGGGATTCCCCTCAGTGGTTGAAAGCAAGCGAGGAGATGTTGGACTCACGTTGGGCAAAACAAACGCCTAATCGTGCGAAAGGCATGAGTGAAGTAATAGCTAGTTTAGCATAAGGGGGATGTATCATGTGTGAATATTGTGGTGGCGAATGCATTTGTAGATGAAACAACTATTAATAATATTAGCTTTATTTACGTCTGTAGCAATAGTTACAGACGTAAAAGCAAACACAAATACCGTGTCGTCAACAGTTTTAAACAATGCACCTGCTACAGCAAATGCACCGACCGTCCTCAACTCAAATTCTGATATTTGTAAAATCGGAATTGGCGGAAGTGTCCAGAATAATATTTTAGGTGTCGCTACAGGTTACGTCATCACAGATGAGTTTTGCGAGCGTGTTCGCACAAGTAGGGCACTTTATTCCTACGGCATGAAAGTTGCGGCAGTGAGTTTGTTGTGTCAGGACCATCGTGTCTGGACGAGTATGAAAAATGCAGGGACCCCGTGCCCAGTTGACGGACTCATCGGGGCCGAGGCGGCAGCTTATTGGGAAGAGTTCCCTGAAAAAATTCCCGAGGGATCTCCTTACAGAGAAGATTATTTGCAAGTAAAACAAGATGAAACAAAGGAGTTTAGTGATGCTAACCAGATTGCTCTTTTTAAAGCTATGTTTATTCTTACTACTGGTCTCCTCTTATTCTAAAGCAGACTGTTTGCCTGACGCAACAGGTAAAAATTTTTTAGGTCTATGTACACCAGAGACAACAACCACTGAAGATACACAAATTGACATTACTGAAGAAGATTTAGGTACAGAAATTGTTACAACAACCACAACTACTGTTACTAATACAGAAGTAACTGTTACTAATCAAAACTCTGATAATATACTTGATGGCTCAAACGGATATGTAGGCACAAGTAATGAAGGAGATATGGATATTGATTGGGGTGGCCAAGGTCCTGCTAGTATGCCAACAGGTAATGCTTGTTATGGATTAGGTTCTGATAAGTGTGCAGCTATTACAGGATCAGGTAATACTACTTCTACTATGGGAGTAGAAGGAATGGGAACAACATTCATACAGACTGTTGATTTTTCTGAACTCAATATTAGTAATGGTGGCGAAGTTAAATACTCTATAGAGGTAGACAAACAAGATGATCAAGATCGAATATACATGCACATTACAGGACTTAACGGAACTAGTCAGGTCTTTTCAGGCACTGACATCTTGTCTGAGTCTGGAGTATCAACAGGCTACCAATCTTATAACGGGTCTTTCGATTTCAGTGGTGTATTAAATAGAGTTACCATTGAAGTAGGTGGTAGAGATATCAATCTTGCCGTAGGCCCAGTCTTTGATGATGTGAGTGTGAACGTATTTTATAATGTAATCAACACAATTATTACTCAACAAATAACTACAGTAGAAGAAATTTACTACCTTAATCTTTTAGATACAGAGATAAACTTTGCAGAAGAAGTATTTGAATTTAATGACATAAGCACCAACGATGTAGGTGAGATAGAGTTTATGCCTTTTGAACCTGAGTATGAAGAAGTGACTTATGAATCTGTTGAAATAGAAATGGCAGAGATAGAACTAGAATTTGATTATGTAGAAGTATCTTATGATGTAACATATGATGCACCTCCTCCAATGGAACTATTACCACCACCTGATATGAATATGGATTTTGAAGTGCCAGTCAATATAGAAACTGTATCTATAGAGATTGAAATGGAGATGAATTTAGAATTACCTTCACTAGAAGATATGCCACCCCCTCCTGATATGATGGCCTCAGTAGAAGAGGTAGCACCACCAATGGAAATGGATGACGTGCCTCCGCCCATGGAAACAGAACCTGAAGTAGAAATTGAAGTAGAACCTGTTGAAACAGAAGTAGAAGAAACCAAACCACAAATAGAAGAAGTTCAAGAAGAACCTGAGATGACGGAACCCGAACCTGAAGAAACTGTTGAAGAAGCACCAGAAGAGGTAGAAGAAGTTGAAGAGGTAGAGGAGACAAAAGAACCTGAAGAAGAAGCTCCTGAAGAAGTTGAAGAAACTAAAGAAGAGCCTAAAGAAGAGCCTAAAAAAGAAGAAAAGAAAGAAGAGCCTAAAAAAGAGCCTAAAAAAGAACCTTCTGCTAAAGAAAAAGCAGCTACTAAAATAGTCAAAAAGATTGACGATAAGGCTAGATATGATGATGCTGCTCAAACAAAAACGTTGATTGTTATGCAAATTCTTGGTAATACAAAATCATTCTTTGATACTCAGTCTTATATACAAGATACAAACGTTACAGAATATTTAAACAAGACAATAGATGATCAATATGGTATGTTATTTGACATGGCACAAGGACAGATAATGGATGATATGGTGAACTCACAATGGCAGAAGTCTCAATAGGAGGTGTGTCCTTTAAAGGAGGACGCATGATGGCAATCATCCTAGCACTAAGTAGTGCTGTAGGAGTTTTGTATGGCGGTTTTGAGGCATTCAAAAAATTCCAGGACATGTCTGAAAAAATTGAGGCTTATACCGCCCCTGATTTGTCTGGGTTTGACAAGAAGATTGCTATTGTAGAAACTCAAACAAATGCACAAGTAGAACTTGTATCACAACAACTAGATGCTTTGAAAAGCGAACTAGAAATTATATTGGGTGAAATAGACCTAATAAGTCAGGTTAGTCGGGAACTTAAAGATGATCTTAAAACAGATTTAAGGGCTGTTGAAGGAGATGTGCGTCACATTACTGAGATTGTAAATGACGTAGAAGATAGACAGAAAGAAGACTCTCGTGAACTAATTTCAGAACTGAAATTATTAGAAGAGAAGTTAGAATTAATGATTAATAAGGCATTGAACAATCCACTTAGTGGTATGTCAGCCAAAACAAAATAGTATTTGATTTCCAATAAAACAAAAAAATTAATCTATAGTGAAGTTAGACTTTGGTCTAAACATTATTTAGAAGTTCCCAATAAACATCTTAATAGATTACCTGCTTGTCCTTACGCAGCTAAGGCCTGGTTTGATAACAAAGTAGATATACAGGTTAGACCTCCTGAGTTTGGATACACAAGAAGCCTACACAAAGAAGTTAAGAAGATAAATTTTGCTAAAAAAGAGATACTTATATACTGTGATGTGCACTATAAAGAATATAGTCTTAATAAATTTCAAAGAATTATTGATAACTTCAACAGAAAGTATAACAAAAAAGATATATATTTTATGGGATTTCACCCCTACAATCCACCTAATGAAGAAGAACAAGAGTTTCTGTTAGATCCCACGGGAGATACAACAGACCTACCCGATTCAAAAATAGAATTTTCTATGATGCTTATACAAAAGTTCTCGCAATTATATGAAGCATCTGATAGACTTCACCGCATGGGCTATTACGACAAATGGCCTAAAGATTACTACCATGAGGTAGTATCGTCTAGACAAAAACAATATAAAAAGCTTTTTATGTAAGGAGGCTAACATGGTCGGAATGGCTAAAAAGAAAAACGTCATGAAAAAAATGCGTGGTGGCGGAATGGCTAAAAAGAAAAACGTTATCAAGAAGATGGGTGGCGGAATGGCTAAGAAGAAAAATGTCATGAAAAAAATGCGTGGCGGTGGAATGGCAAACAAAAAGAAAAAATAATACTTCACCACCCCTTTTTGGGGTGGTATCACACTAACCAATTTTTTAAATCTTCTCCTAAGACTTCTGTTGCAATATCAATTTTAGATCTTAAACACTGTACGATTTTTTCATCTACAGTTTTCTCTGCAATAAAATCAACATAAGTAACTTTTTGTTCCTGGCCTATTCTATGTGCTCTATCTTCTGATTGTAATCTTATCTCTAAGTCGTAACTGTTGCTATAATACACGACAGTGTGACTAGCAGTAAGAGTGAGACCATAGCCTCCGGTCTTTGGGTTAGCGACCAAATATTTAAGAGTATCTTCTTTATCTTGAAACCTAGATATAATTTTATCCCTTTCGTCCATAGGCGTATCACCATAAAAGCTAGATACAGTTTCTGTTCCATATTTTTTCTCCAATTCCTTTGTAATGTTTTTTATATCGTGTCTATAGTTTGCCCAAATAATAACTTTATCATCTGTCTCTTCTAAAAAATTTAAAAGTTCTTTGATACGATTATTTTTTATTTCTATAACTTTACCATCATCTGTAGTCATGTGACCACAGGTTATCTGATGAAGTCTCATCATCTGTGTTAAAGCAGAAAAGGCTGTCATTGAATTACCTTCTAACTCAGCAACAGCAAACTCTTTCATTTCTTTATATGCTTTTACTTGATCAGGTGTGAGTTCTATAAATCTTTTTGTATATAACTTTTCTGGTAAATCCAAACAATCTTGTTTGAGAACCCTGGTAGAGAAAGATTCTAACTTACCATTAAGTTCATCAAGTCTCACATATTTTATAATGTGATTATAACTATGTGCACCACCAGCTGCGTTTCGCTGTGACATCAATGCATATCTTGATTTGAAAGCCCAGAAAGAAGTATATCCTAGTAGATCTTCGTTCAAGAAACCACACTGAGTATATAAATCTAAAGGTGATTTAGTAACAGGAGATCCTGTTAATATTCTTCTATACCTGGCATGTTTACCAAGTTTAATGGCACTCTTAGTTCTAGTTGCTGTGGGTGATTTAATTGTTGTAGACTCATCCACAGCCATCAAAGTTGAATGTGCTTTTAAAAACTCTAATGCAGCTGAGTATCCTTTTGTAGTGCTTAACGCTTCTACGTTTATTAAAAATATCTTTAACTTTTCAGAGAAGACATTCAAAGATTCTAATAACTTTTTTTGTTCTTTATTAGGAGTTGGAGTCCAACATACTATTGTGTGATCTACTCTATCAGGCAAATGTTTAGGTAATTCTGATATCATCCAGTTCCTGTAAACACCCTTTGGTGCAACAATGAGAGCACCGTTAATTTTTCTTTTTTCATGTAACATAGCCATGTTATCAATCAATACTTTTGATTTACCTGTTCCCATCTCCATAAAAAATGCATAGGATTTTTTATCCCAACACTTTTCTAATACTGTTTGTTGATGTAAAAACGGTTGTGTTTTATATGTATAATCATTCATTTCTATATTCTCCTTAATTCTCCCATAAATATATACTTGCAAAAAAAATAAATCAAGTGTATATTAAATTAAGAAAATAGAATGACAGTTTACGTAATACAAGAAATGCCTTACAAAGACATCCTCAGTGCTGAGGAGTATGGCAAATTAATTCCTCTCATACCACCTGGCTATCAATTATTATTAAGCTCTGATTCTATTGTAGATCAATTAAAAAAAGGTCTAAAAGATTTTTCAGATGACGATTATTTATTGTTAATTGGTGATCCCTCAATTATTGGTATTGCATGTTCAGTTGCATCTGATATAAATATGGGATATTATAAAGTTCTTAAATGGGATAGAAAACGTGAAAAGTATCATCCTATTGAGATTAATATAAGGAGAAATGAGAATGACGAAAATAAACTTTGAAGATGATGTCTTTTCAGATGTCGATGACACCTCACTAAAAGCACTTGCTGATAAATGCAAACAACTTGAGTTTGCAGAACAAGAAGTTGCTGAACTTGAAGATTCACTAAAAGAAAAAAAAGAAGCTGCAAGAAAATTGTCTGAAGAAGACATTCCTCTTTTCTTAGCTGAAAAGGGTTTGTCTAGTATTACTTTAGATAATGGTACTGAAGTAAAAATATCAGAAGAGATAAGACCTGGCGTAAAGGTTGCTGACAGACCTTTCTGTTATGCATGGCTCAGGGACAACGGATATGGTGACATAATTAAAAATAATGTCTCAGTATCTTTTGGTATGGGTGAAGACTCACAGGCACTTAAATTAAAAGCAGCTATACAAGATTTAGGAATGGTAGGAGCAGAAAAAGAAGATGTTCACTATCAGACTATGAAAGCATTCGTAACTGAGCAACACAAAAAGGGCGTGTCTTTGCCAGACGAATTTGGTGTGTATGTAGCCAATAAAACAAAACTCGTACAGAAACGAAAAATATAATAAGGAGTAACGAATGACGCAAAACGCACAGACGAAACCTCAACAAGAAGTTGTTGAGAAAAAAAATACTTCTATCGTAGAAGTAGGAGCCTTTGAAGCAGATGCTTCCTTAGGTCTCCAAGACTTACAACAAGATGATCTAGCAACACCAAGGATAAAAATTCTTATGAATGGTTCCGATGAGTTAGAGGCTGATGAAAACCTCAAGATGGGACAAATTTATAACAATGTTACTGGTGATGCTTTTGATGGCAAAGAAGGTATTATAGTTGTGCCTTGTGCTTATCAAAGACAGTATGCAGAATGGCTTCCTACTAGAGGTAAGGGTAATCCACCTCAAGCCACTTACGATGCTAATAGTGACATCTTGACTAAGACTACTAGAAATAAAGAGGATAATAAGGATTATCTAGAAAACGGTAACTATATTGAAGCAAATGCAAACCATTTTGTAATTGTATATGATTCAAAGACAGGCGTTGGCACTCCTGCTTTAATCACAATGAAATCTACTCAACTCAAGAAGAGTAGAAAATGGAACTCCATGATGCTTAATATCAGGATACCAGGCTCTAATGGACCTTTTAATCCTCCTTCATTTAGCCATATGTACAAACTCAAAGTCAAAAAAGAAGACAATGATAAGGGTAAATGGTTCGGTTGGGAGATTGAATTAGTGGGACCTGTGACTAACATGGACTTGTATAATCAAGCAAAGCTTTTTCATACAAGCATTAAATCAGGTGAGGTACAAGCTAAACCAGAACAAGACCAGGAATCATCTGGTACAACTCAAACACCATTCTAATTTAACTAGGGGGCTAACGCCCCCTTTTTTAACAAAGGTAGGAAATGTTAGAATACGATATTGGTACGTTTAAAAATATTTTTAGAGGCTTGGATAGAGCCTATGGACAATATCGTGTTGGTGAACAAAAAGAAAATGGTAAGCAAGGAGGTAAGGCTTACATAACAAAAGGTCAGATTACTGATCAAATGTGGCATGATCATCTAGAGGGTAATGATCCTAGTTTAGGTATTATTCCTATTATGGATGACTCTAAATGCTATTGGGGTTGTATTGATGTTGATATGTATCCTCTTAATCTTAAAGAATTAGTACAAAGAATAAATAAAAAGGGACTGCCTTTAGTAGTGTGTCGATCTAAATCAGGTGGTGCACACATATTTATCTTTACAAAAGAGCCTGTCACGGCTTCTTTAATGCGTGACAAATTAGCAGACATTGCAGCTTTTCTAGGTTTTGCTAATTGTGAAATTTTTCCTAAACAAATTGAAATAAGAGCAGACAGAGGAGATACAGGTAACTTTTTAAACCTGCCTTACTTTGGTGCACATAAAGAAAGTAACAATAGATATGCTATTGATAACAATGGAAAACCTTACAGTTTAACAGAATTTTTTACTTTACACAATAAACTCGCTTTGACAGGAGTTGAGTTACAAGAGTTATCTACTACAAAAAAGAAAGATAGTTTATTTGACGGGCCACCTTGTTTAGAACATTTAATGAATGAGAAGATACCAGAAGGTGGCAGAGATAATACTTTATATCAATACGCTGTATACGCTAAAAAGAAGTGGCCAGATGAGTGGCAGGACAAAATAGATGAGTTTAACCATAAGTTTATGGATCCCATACTACCTTCTAAACAAGTATTAAAGACAGTTAATCAACACGAAAAGAAAGAATATCAATTCAAGTGTAAGGATCAGCCAATGTGTTCTGTGTGTAATTCACAACTATGTAGGACTCGTAAGTTTGGTATAGGCAATGACTATGATCATGATGTTACTGATCTTACAAAGTATGAGTCAGATGAGTCTGTATGGTTCTTAAATGTAGATGGTAGAAGACTATGTATCAGCACAGATGAGTTTTTTGATCAAGCTAAGTTTAGAAAAGCTTGTATGAATACTTTAAATGTATTGCCTAATAAGATGGCAGCTCGTGACTGGGACGCTAGGATACAGGCCTTACTAGCTATGGTTGAGGTTATAGAGATGCCAGAAGAAGTTACTAAGGTAGGTAGATTTGATAATTATATGGAGTCTTTTTTATCTGATCAAGGTGAGGCTATGACTATAGATGAGATTTTAATTGACAAAGCATGGTCACCAGAGGACGAAGAAGTTACTTACTTTAAACTATCTTCACTAGAAAATTATTTAACTAAGAAAAGATTTACTAATTTTAGTTCTACACAAATGTGTGCAAGAATAAGAGAACTAAACGGTGACTCTATCAAAAAGAAAATAAGAGGTAAGGTTCATCACTTATGGTTTGTGCCTAGGTTACAAGATACAGATAAATCTGATCTACCCCTACCTAATCTAGATCCTAAGGTGCCTTTTTAATGAAAACAAAAATAATACTAGGACCACCGGGCACAGGTAAAACAGAATATCTACTACGTAAAGTAGAAGCACAACTAGAGGCTGGTATAAAACCTGATCGTATAGGGTATTTCGCTTACACAGTAAAAGCTGCTAATGAAGCACGGACCAGGGCTATGAGTAGATTTACTTTTTTAGATAAAAAAGATTTTATATATTTTAGAACACTACACAGTTTAGCATTTAAACAGCTAGGTCTAACTAAAGATGATGTCATGAAAGACAATCACTACAAAGAGTTATCAGATTTACTGGGTATAAAACTTTCTAATACTAATCGTAAGATGGATAGCACAGGATTTCAATTACAAGATGATGTCTTTGCTAAGGTAATCGACATGGCGAGGGTAAGAAACGTAACACTAAAAGAACAGTTTCATGAGATGTCCCACATGGAAGGTGGTTGGATGAAATTAAAATACATAGCTGATGGCATCAAAGAATATAAAAAGTCTCGTAAATTATATGACTTTACAGACATGATTATAGAGTTCAGTAAGTCTACAGACGATGAGATAATTCCTAAGTTAGATGTTTTAATTATAGATGAAGCTCAAGATTTGTTACCTGTACAATGGAAAATGGTAAAAAAAATTATGAATAAGGCTGGTGAAATATATATAGCAGGTGATGATGATCAGTCTATATTTAAATGGGCTGGTGCTAATCCTGAAGACTTAATAAGCCTACAGGGGGAGAGATACATACTTGATAGATCTCACAGAGTTCCTGCAGCTGTACATAAAATAGCAACTAAACTTATTAATAAAGTACAAAATAGAATACCCAAAGTTTGGGTTCCTAAAGATGAAATAAAAAAAGCAGGTAATGTCGCACATCATGTGACACGTGGTTCTATCTACAAACAGATTGATAAAGATAAAGGTGAATGGCTAGTCATGACTAGAGATAATTATACTCTAGAACAAGTGGCTGATGAGATGAAGACAAAAGGATTTTATTTTTCTATTCATGGTCAGCCTTCTGTTAGTAAAAAAAGGTTGACAGCAATAATGGCCTGGACTGATTTATGTAAAAACAAAAAGGCTATATCTATAGATAGAGTTAGGACGATGTATCATTATATGACTGTCAAGAGAGGTGTCGCTTATGGCCATAAAGGTTTGGCGCATGCTGATCCTGATAAGTTATATACTTATGAAGAGTTGAGTGTTTATCATGGTTTGATGGTGCCTTCTCATAGGATATGGCATCATGCACTAGATCGTATGCCAGCACACGAAGTTACTTACATAGTTTCTTTGTTACGTAGAAAAGAGAAACTGAATCAAGAACCACGGATCAATTTATCAACTATACACGGAGCTAAAGGTGGAGAAGCAGATAACGTAGCGTTACTCGCTGACTTACCTAGAAAAGCTGACGAAGCGTATTACAAAGATCCTGATAACGAGAGAAGAGTGTTTTATGTAGGTATGACTAGGACTAAAAAAAATTTACATTTAGTTAGATCCGATACGGATAGGGAGTTTAAAGAGATGTTTTATGGTTGAGATTTCAAAAAGTAGAAAGGGTGTTATAGGTGAATTGACACTAGCCTCTCAGTATATCAAAAAAGGTTACTGGGTTGCAATGTCTTTATGCCCGCAGAGTCCTTTTGATTTAGTAGTTGTAGATAATAAGGGAAACTGTAAACTTATTGATGCCAAAACTACCTCGCTTCGCAAGACTGGTAGACAAAAAGGTGTGAGAATAAATAGAATGTTAAACAGTAAACAGAAAAAAATGAGAGTTAAGATAGAGTATGTCAACACAAAGACCCCTATTTGAACCTCCCAAAGAGTGGAATGCACCACAATCCTTTCCTGATTTATCGCAGGCAAAGGAGATAGCAATAGATTTAGAGACTTATGATCCTGGAATCAAGGACACCGGACCAGGTTGGGCTACAGGTAATGGACATG
>Ga0208767_1001881_pt1 | contig 16285 bp, 16 predicted proteins | sample VirMetDEL_Mar_21_FD_184514 | JGI IMG/M metagenome (GOLD analysis project Ga0208767, IMG submission 184514) | Aqueous microbial communities from the Delaware River and Bay under freshwater to marine salinity gradient to study organic matter... | ecosystem: Environmental > Aquatic > Marine >... | reverse complement strand
GGTAAATTCGCATCTCAGTCTTTTTCTAGCGACAGCCCCTTTCTAATTAGGTAATTATGGCCACTCAAAGGGAAGTAGCAGAACACCTGGATCTAAGCACCAAAAGGATCTCAGAACTCATTAGGGATGGTATTTTGCCCTCTAAAATGGGTAGATCCCCATTAAACCTGGATGTTTGCAGAATTGCCTACATTTCTTACCTTAGAAAGCTAGGCGGCTACAACAAAAGAAGCGGTGGCGGTGATATTGCAGAGGAAAAGACCAGGCTTACTAAGGCCCAGGCTGATAAAGCAGAATTAGAAGTTTCAGAATTAGAAGGCCAACTTATACCAGCACAGCTTGTTCAAGATACCTGGACTGACTTTGTGGCCAATGCCAGGGCAAAACTCCTGGCACTACCGAGCAAGATTGCTCATCAAGTCATTGCCCTGGACAAATATGCAGAAGCTGAATTATTAATCAAAGAAAATGTGCATGATGCACTAAGCGAGTTAGCAGAAGATGGAATACCTACAAAATATGCAGATCGTGTTGAACAACACGAAGAAAGTATTTAATCCACCACCAGAATTAAAGATTTCAGAATGGGCTGATGCTCATAGAAGGCTATCACCAGAAAACTCAGCTGAAGCTGGCCAATGGAATACAACCAGGGCGGAATATCAAAGAGAGATTATGGATACTTTCAATGATCCAGATATTCAGCGGATAGTTGTAATGACATCATCCCAGGTTGGCAAAACAGAATTGGTTTTAAACGCTATTGCTTATTACATGGATCAAGATCCAAGCCCATTATTAGTAGTGCAACCAACTCTGGCTATGGCCCAATCATTTTCAAAAGATAGGTTGGCCGCAATGATTAGAGATTCAAAAAAGATAAAAGACCTGGTTGCTGAATCAAGATCCAGAGATAGCGGCAATACTGTGTTGCACAAGAAGTTTCCTGGCGGCCACTTATCCTTAGTTGGATCCAACTCAGCTGCTGGTCTTGCAAGTAGGCCCATTAGAGTTCTTTTATTAGATGAGGTTGATCGTTATGAACTATCAGCTGGATCTGAAGGATCTCCAACAGATCTTGCTATAGCAAGAACCAAGACCTTTTGGAATCGAAAGATCTATATGTGCAGCACTCCAACGATTAAAGGGATCTCTAAAATTGAGGCCGCATTTGAGGAATCTGATAAAAGGTATTACATGGTTCCATGTCCAGAGTGTCATACCAAACAAAGATTGATGTGGAAGAATGTTGTTTGGGATGAGGGCAAGCCAGAAACTGCTCATTATTGTTGCCAGGAATGTGGATCTGTAATTGACGAATCAAAAAAGCCCTGGATGTTAAAACATGGTGAGTGGCAAGCAACAGAAACTTCTGTTGATACAGCTGGCTTCCACATATCAGAATTGTATTCTCCCTGGTCAACCTGGGGATCTATGGCCCAGAACTTCTTAGAGGCCAAAAAGATGCCAGAAATGTTAAAGACATTTATTAACACTAGCCTGGGTGAAAGTTGGGAAGAACAAGGCGATGGTGTAGAACATGAAGGCTTGTTGGCCAGAAGATTAAATTATGATCCTTTAACGCTTCCAGAAGAAATATTAGTTGCAACTTGTGGCGTAGATACACAGAAAGATAGATTAGAGGCCCAGGTAATGGGTTGGGGCCATAACTATGAGGCCTGGGTTATTGAATACAAGGTATTTTGGGGAGATCCAAATGCAGTTAATGTCTGGAATGAGTTAGATTTATATTTAAAAAGCAGATTTAAAACAGAATCTGGAAGATCTATCGCAATATCAGCTACTTGCATTGATTCTGGTGGACATCATACAAACCAGGTTTATTCATTTACAAAACCACGCCAGGGCAGAAGAATATTTGCAATTAAAGGTGCCAATGTTCCAGGTAAGCCAATTGTTAGCAAGCCAAGTTATGTAGGTAAAACACAAACAGCTTTATACACAGTTGGAACAGATACAGCCAAAGAAAACATATTTGCCAGGCTTAATGCTGAAGATGATGAAACAACACTGCATTTTCCAGCAGATCTTGAAGAAGATTACTTTCAGCAGCTAACAGCTGAAAAAAGAATTACTAAATGGATCCGTGGCCGCAAATCTTTAGCCTGGAAACAAATTAGGCCAAGAAATGAGGCCCTTGATGTAACTGTTTACAACTTTGCTGCAATTTATCTACTTAATCCAAATTTTGATGTTATTGAGGAAAGATTGGTAACAGGAATTAAAGAAGATCCAAATCCAGGCCCAGGCTCCAGGAGCAACCAAAATATAAGACCAAATATGAATTTCGCTACCAGGTGGAAGTAATATTTATATATTTGACAAGATTTAAAACGACCTTAGTGTTTTTGTGTAAGTTTACATTTTAAATACAGAGGATTAATTGGCCAATTTATTCGATTCAACTAACTATCCAAACTATGTTCCTTCAGAATTAAAGAAGGGTGATAACTGGAATTGGAAAAATGATAGTCTTGGAACAGACTATGACAACTCATCTTTTACTCTCAAATATGAATTTAATCTAATTGATGGATCCACAAATACACATTTTCAAATTGTGGCCACCAATGACGGATCTAATTACAAAGTTGAGGTGCCACATTCAACAACGACTAATTATACAGCTGGCGAATACAACTGGATTGCAAACATCCATCGTAATTCTGGCGGCAGAGTTAAAGTTGGTGAAGGCTTTATTACAGTTCAAGATGATTACGCTACTACAACATCTTCAGTAAGATCTTTTGCCAAGCAAATGCTTGATGCGATTGAGGCTGTGGCCTTAAACAGGGCCACTATGGATCAATCGTCAATGAGTATTGCTGGTAGATCTCTTTCCAGGATGTCTATAGACGAATTAATGAGTTTTAGAGATCGTTTTAAAACTGAATACTTGCAAGAATTAAAACAAGCCAGGGCCAAGAACAATAAAGGCACTGGTAATACTATCAAGGTTCGATTTGGGCCTACATCTACATTTAATCCAACAGACTTAACATAATGGCCTGGTATAACAACATATTTAATCGTACTCCTAAACCACAAAAGAAAACTTTTAAAAGAAGTTACCAAGGAGCATCAACTGGTAGGTTGTTTGCTGACTTTTTAACATCTAGCAAATCAGCTAACGCTGAAATAAAAGACAATCTAAGAACTCTAAGAGATAGAGCCAGGGAGTTAGCAAGAAATGACTCATATATAAATCGTTGGTAAGCATGGAGTTAGGATCTCATCTAAGGCCAGAAATGATAATGGATCATTAGATCTACTGGCCAACAGACAAATAGAAGATGCCTGGAAGCAATGGACTAAGTATGGAGTGCCAACTGCAAATGGCAAAATGTCATTTCTTGATTGTCAAAAACTTTTTGTAGAATCTTTGGCCAGAGATGGCGAGGTTTTGGTTAGACATATAAAAACTAATAAAAATCCTTTTGGTTATCACATTCAGTTTTTAGAAGCTGATTACCTGGATGAAGATCTAAACACAACAGCAAAAAATGGTAATAAGATCTGCATGGGTGTTGAGGTTGATTCTTACTATCGACCAGTTGCTTATCATTTATTTAAAGAGCATCCATATGACACCACTTACTCTGCTAAATACAACAAAAAGCACATAAGAGTTCCAGCTGAAGAAATTACACATTGCTATATGCCTAACAGGGCCGAGCAAACAAGAGGTGTAAGCCACATAGCAACAGCTATGGCTAATGTAGCTCAATTAAATGGCTATCTTGAGGCCGAGATCGTAAGTGCAAGGCTGGGGGCCAGCAAATCTGGTTTCTTTAGTTCACCAGACGGCAATTCATATGTTGGCGATGGTGTTGAAGATACTTTTAACCCAGTTATGAATGTAGAACCTGGCACATTTCAGCAATTACCAGATGGTATGCAATTTACACCTTATGATCCAACACATCCAACAAGTGCATTTGAATCTTTTACAACTACAGTTTTAAGATCCATTGCATCTGGCCTCAATATTTCATATCACGCTTTAAGTAATGACTTAACTTCAGTTAACTATTCCTCTATCCGACAAGGTGCATTAGAAGATAGATCTAACTTCCAGATCTGGCAAGAGTTTGTTATTCAACATTTTATTGATGTTGTATTTAAACGCTGGTTAGAAATGGCCATAACAACTAAGGCAATTAACTTGCCAATCGGTAAATTTGATAAGTTTGCTAATTCTATTAATTACATTCCAAGATCATTCTCCTGGATAGATCCATTAAAAGAAATGCAAGCCAATGTTGTTGGCCTGCAAAATGGAATAACAACTTACTCAGATATTGTTTCTAGTTACGGAAAAGATGTAGAAGAAACATTTGAACAACATCAAAAAGAAAAGGAACTGGCGGATCAATATGGGATCTCTACGGCATTTCAGCCATTTGGTAATAAGGCCCCAGTTCCAGCAGAAATAGAAGGAGATCCAGATAATGAATAACAAGTTTCAAGCGGCAATTACGCCAAATGAAGAACATCCTAGCGAGGTAAGCATGGAATTTAAAAGTGAAAATCCCATCCTCAGCGAAACAGAGGTAGAAGATTTAATTGATTCTGCTGAAGTCATTGAGGATGTTGAGGAAGATGAACAAGAAAGACTATTTGAAGATGAGGTAACTTATCGAACAATAGATCTCTCCAGGGCATCTTATATTGACGAAGATAATCGAAGGGTAAGAATGGGCGTAAGCTCAGAGCAACCAGTTGAGAGATCTTTTGGCTTAGAAGTATTAAGCCACAAAGCAGAGGATGTGGATATGTCATTCATGGCCTCTGGATCAGCACCATTATTAGATTCACATGATATGAATCGACAAATTGGTGTTGTTGAAGAATTTAGACTTGACGAGGCAGCGAAAAGGACAACCGCTGTAGTTAGATTTGGTAGATCTAGCCTTGCCGAAGAAGTCTATCAAGATATAAGGGATGGTATTAAGAAAAATATCAGTATCGGATATCGTGTAACTAAACTTGAACGAGCAAACAATGATGAAATTGGAGATCATTACAGAGCCAGCTTCGAGCCGTTAGAAATTTCGGTTGTAAGTTTGCCTGCTGATACCTCAAAATTAGTTGGGGTTGGCCGTTCTAAATCTAACAAACTTCCAAACACAAAGGTGAAAATAATGGAAAACGAAAAACAAGAAATTAATCTTGATGAAGTTAGATCTCAAAGTGCAGACGAAGCAAGAAAAGAATTTGCTAAAAACTCAAAAGAGATTTTAGATCTTGCTGCCAAGCACAATAAAAGAGATTTAGGTAATCAAGCTATTCAAGATCAATTATCAGTTGACGAGTTCAGAGGACAATTACTAGAAACTATTTCTAATGATGTGCCTTTAGAAACTCCAAATGAAATTGGTTTAAGCAAAGCTGAAACACAAAGATTCAGCGTTATGCGTGCTATTAATGCAATGGCAAATCCAACAGATCGTAAAGCACAAGAAGCTGCACGATTTGAAATGGAATGTTCAGAAGCTGCACAAGAAGCATATGGCAGAACAGCCCAGGGAGTTATGCTTCCAGCTGAAGTCATGGCTAATTGGAATCAGCGTGATATGTCAGCTGGCAGTGATGCAGATTTAATTGGTGAGGATTACAGAGGACAAGATTTTATTGATGTTCTTAGAAATAACTCAGCAGTTATGCCTTTAGCGACAAATCTTAATGGCCTATCTGGCGATGTTAAGATTCCAAAAAAGACAGCGGCATCTTCAGCATCATTCATTAGCTCAGAAGGCGGAGCAGCTGGTGAGTCAGAAATGACAATCGGTAACATTAGTTTAACTCCTCGCACATTAGGGGCGTTTACAGATGTAACTAGGCAGCTAATGATTCAAAGCTCTTTGGATGTTGAAAATCTAATTAGACAAGATCTTGCGGCTGGAATGGCGATTGCTATTGATGATGCTTGCTTAGAAGGCGATGGTCAAAACGGAAAGCCAACAGGTATTACAAATACCACTGGCATTAACACTGTTTCATTGACTTCTGCTGCGGCTCCAACATGGGCTGAAATGGTCAGCTTGGAATCAGCTGTTGGTGTTGATAACGCTCTATTAGGCAGACTTTCATACATTGTTAATCCATCTAACTATGGAACATTAAAATCTACATCTAAAGACACTGGAAGCGGTATCTTTATTGCAGATGGCAATGGCATGAATGGCTACCCAGTAGTTGTTTCAAATCAATTAACTGCTAACAACTATGTATTTGGAAACTTTAGCGACTTGCTAATCGGCTTTTTTGCTGGGCTTGACCTAATCGTGGATCCTTATACATCTTCAAGTTCTGGAACTGTTCGTGTGGTTGCTCTGCAATCAGTAGATTCGGCAGTAAGAAATCCAGTCTCATTTGTAGTTGGTTCTTAATAACTAGTGTTAACCACTAATAAGATGGCGGGCCTAGTGTCCGCCAGCTTTAAACAGGGAAAAAATATGAAAGTTTTAATTTTGGCGGACACAGTTGCTAATAGTAAAAAAGTTCACGCTGGCGATGTGATTGAGGTTACTCAATCTGAGGCCCACATTTTAATTGGTTGTAATAAAGCAAGCGTTCATGTTGCTAAAGAGAAAAAAGAAAGCAATAGAAGCGTAGGCTTAGAAGTTTCTGAAACTCCAAAACCAAAGAAAAGATCTAAGGCCAAATAATGGCCCTAGAAAGTGCTGCTGATTTCAGTTCCTATGTAGATTCAAGCGTAGGTTTTGGAATCACTGGTACTTTTTTTGAGGTGCAAGACACTTTTTGGGATACCAGGCCAGGTTTAATTGATACCTGGTATGACATAGATTCTGGAGCATCACAAAACATAAGTCTTATTATGGATGAGGATTATTTTGCCATTGAAGGCAACAGCATTGCAGCTGAAGGTTATCAGCCCAGGGCCACACTAAAGGCCAGCGATGCTCCTTTTATATCTCATCAAGATAAATTAATTGTTGATGCTGTTACGACAGATCAAGGCAATGTTATTAAGCCAGCAACCACATATTTAGTGGTTGAAGTGCAACCAGATAATGTTGGAATGTTAACGCTGGTTTTAGAGGAAGCAGCATGAGTCAAATTAAATATGAAACAGAGTCTGACATGGCCGCATATTTAGATTCTACTTATGGCCATGGTTTAGCAGCAACTTACACCAGGAATGGTGTTAACACTTCACTCAATCTTATTTTGAATGAAGAATATGTGGAATTAGACGAAGGATCTGGGGTTGAAGCATCGCAGCCGATTGCTTATTGCAGATCTATAGATATTCCCAATGTTGGACATAACGACACTTTAGCAGTTAGTGCATACAAAGATGTAAACGGCAATATTTTAAAGGCTGCAACTAACTACAAGATAGTTAATGTGCAAAAAGATTTTAAGGGTTTTACGGCCCTAGTTTTAGAGGAACAATAATGGCGGATCATGTAAGACAACAAATCCGCAACCAGGTGGTTACACAATTAACTGGTTTAACAACCACTGGATCCAATGTATTTGATTCCAGGGTTTACCCTTTAGAAGATGGCAACTTGCCAGCGATTTTGGTTTATACAAAATCCGAAGATAGCGAGCCAATAGAGATTGGCCCAAACAGAACAAGTGAAAGAATGTTAAGCCTGGTTGTCGAGGCCTATGTTAAGAGTACAACTAATTTTGAAGATACTCTGGACACTGTTTGCAAAGAAGTAGAGCAAGCAATTGCAGCTGATCCCACATTATCTGGGAAGGCCAAAGATTGCTACATAGAATCTACTGAAATTGAATTTAATGCGGAAGGAGAAAAACCATTGGCGTTTTGTACCCTTACTTTTTTAACTAGCTACTATGTCCAGGAGCAAAATCCAGATGTGGCGGTTTAACCAGGAGTAAATTATGAAAATGATTTCACCAGATGGATCAAGTTTTATAGATGCACATCCTACAAGGGTTGAGTATCTTAAAAAAAAGGGTTGGAAGGAAGAAGCAGCCCAGGAAATTAAATCTTCTTCTAAAAAACAGGCGAAAGCCGAGGTAAACGAAAATGGCGATACATAAAGGCTCGGAAGGGCTTGTTAAGGTTGGTGCTAATACTGTTGCTGAAGTTAGATCTTATTCAATTGATGAGACTGCGGACACAGTAGAATCCACATCAATGGGCGATAGTGCTAAAACATTTGAATCTTCACTTACATCCTTTTCTGGATCTGTTGAGTGTTTTTGGGATGAAACAGATACAACTGGCCAGGTGGCCATGAGTATTGGTTCATCTATAACTCTTAACCTATACCCAGAAGGTGCTGATAGTGGTGATACATACTACAGCGGATCTGCAATCATTACTGGTAAAACAGTATCTGGTTCACATGATGGACTCGTTGAGGCAAGCATTAGCTTCCAGGGTAGTGGTGCATTAACTATTACAACAGTATAAAAAATGTCAGTAATAGATAACGCAGTTAAACATTTTGAAAATCAAGATGTGAGAGTAACGCTGGTTCCAGAATGGGGCCAAGACGATGAACCTTTAAAAATATACAGCAAGCCATTAACGCTTAGTGAAACTTCTAAACTCTACAAAATGAGCCAGGAAGATGATCTAACGATGATGGCTTATGTATTAATTTATAAGGCATTGGATAGCGAAGGGGAAAAGTTATTTGATATTGGCGATAAAAATAAACTTCTAAACAAAGTTGATCGTGAGGTGTTAGTTAGAGTGGCCCAGGAGATTATGGGGCAAGAGCCTATTGAGGATATAAAAAAGGACTAACAGAGGATGCTAATTTATTTCTGCAATACAGCCTTGCAGAACGACTAGGTAAAACCCTAGACGAACTACAACAAATTAGTGTCCAGGAATACCAGGGCTGGATTGCTTATTTAGAAATCTTGGAAGATAAACGGAAGCATGGCTAAAAAGAAAGTAAATATAGTTTTAACAGCTGTAAACCATACTAAGGGAGCATTTAATTCTGTTTCGAAAGGTTTAGGATCAATTGGTAGCAAAGCCAAAACAGCTGGAAAGGCAGTTGGTGGCGTTGGCCTAGCGGCTGCTGGGGCCGCAACTGCTATCGCTGCTTTAATTAAGGTCAATGTTGACTTTATGGACAAGCTAGATAAAACATCTTCTAAGTTAGGCATTGAAACAGAATTTTTGCAAAACATGAGATTTGCCGCTGAACAAACAGGGGTAAAAGTTGAAGCTCTTGATATGGGCCTTCAAAGATTTATAAGAAGGGCAGCAGAAGCAGCAAGCGGAACTGGAGAGGCCAAAAGAGCATTTGAACAGCTTGGTATTGAGCTCAAAGATCAAAACGGAAACCTTAGAGGCGTTGAGCTTCTTATGAATGATGTTGCTGATGGCATTATGAATACCGCTGATTCAGCAGAACAAGTTAGATTAGCATTTAAGTTTTTTGATTCAGAGGGTGTTTCACTGGTAAACACTTTAAAAAATGGATCTAAAGGCTTGCAAGAATTTAAAACAGAGGCAGAAAATTTAGGCCTAATAATAAGCAAAGAGAGCATTAAAAAAGCTGCAATGTTTGCAGATTCTTTAAACATACTAAAAAAACAATTTACTGCTATAACAGCAAATCTTACAGCTGCATTTATTCCAATTTTACAAGATGCTTCTACACAGCTTTCAACAATGATGGCTAACTTCAAGGGCAACGATAAAGACTTTGAAAATTTTGGCAAGAATATGGCTATTTATGTTATTGAGGCAACTAAAAATGCAACATTAGCTATTCACAGTTTTTTCTTATCAGTTAGGCTTGAATTTGAACAACTCAAAGCTGTTTTTGGCCAAGGCAACCCAGAATTGGTTGCTATTATTAAAGATATTGAAGATATGGAAGCATCCATAAATCACCTTAATAAAACAGGCCAAGAAAATTCAGTTTTCATGGAAAACTCAAAGAGAAGGATGGCCGAGTTAAGACAGGAGTTTATAAAATTAGCTGGCAAAGACGGATCGCAGGGAATTATAGATGCTTTTGATTTAATGACAAAAAAGGTTCTTGATTTTAATTTTGCTTTAGAAGAATCTAAGAAAAAAGATCCAGTGTCTGCAATGTCGGAAACATTATCTAAATTTCTTGCAACGATGCAAGATGTAAATGCTTCTATAGACAGTGCTGCGATTTCATCAATGAAAAAATTTGAAGATACCATTATGGATGGCCTTAAAAATGGCAAATTTGCTTTTGAAGATTTTGCAAATTTTGTTGTTGAGCAGTTATTAAGAATTGCTTTGCAGCAAATGATTATTGCACCAATGGCTGAATCAATATTTGGAATTATCCCTAAATTTGACGGCGGCGGATATACAGGCATGGGTGCCAGGGCTGGTGGCGTAGATGGTAAAGGTGGTTTCCCAGCAATACTACATCCAAATGAAACAGTCATAGATCATACAAAAGGCCAGGGCATGAGTTCTGGTGCAACAGTTAATTTTAATATCTCTACAGTTGATGCGGCTGGGTTCGATCAACTCCTGGCATCAAGAAAAGGATTAATCACATCAATAATAAATAACGCCATGAACAATCAAGGCAAAATGGGGGTTGTATAAATGTCTGGACAATTTCCTACAAATCCAAATTTTAAAACAATCAATTTTAAAGGCGATACTCCAACGCTGGTAAATCAAACATTGTCTGGCCGCAAACAGGTTAGACAAATTGGAGCACAATATTTTTCATTCACAGTGCAAATGCCACCTATGCAACAAGAAAAGGCCCAGGAAGTATTTGCATTTTTACAAAAACAAAAAGGCTCATTTGAGGATTTTACAATTGTAGATCCAATAGATAATTTAGGGGCCAGTAAATCTGAAACAGATATTTTGGTTGCTGGTGCACATACAGCTGGAGATAACACCATTGCTATGGATGGTTTTTCAACAACCACTGGTGCATTAAAAGCTGGAGATAGAATTAAATTTGCTAATCACTCTAAGGTTTACATGGTAACGGATGATGCCAATGCTTCTGGTGGTGCTGCAACAATAAGCATATCGCCAAATTTAGTGGCCGCACTTGCAGACAATGAAGCCGTTACTGTTAACAAGCCTAGTTACACTGTTTATCTTGCCAACAATGAAATCATGTATGTTACAGATGCCAGTGGCTTTTACAGCATTTCATTTGATGTGCGAGAGGTCATTACCTAATGCCTAGAAGTTTATCTACAGCTTTACAAAACCAGGTATCAGCAACTGCAACCAAAACAGCTTTCCTGGTTGAATTAAATTTATCAACAGTAATTAGGCTTACAGATTGGTACACAAATGTTACTTATAATTCTAATTCTTATGAGGCTGGTGGATCTTTTTTAACAGTAGATTCAACAACTGAAACAGGCCAGCTGCAAGTAAACGAAATCAATATTAGTTTTTCAAATATTACAGATCAAGTTAGATCCCTGGTGCAAAGCGGAGCATTTACAGATAAAACAGCTGAAATTTATTTGGCTTACTTTGATGCCAATGAGGATATTGTTGGAGCAATTAACTTTTTTACAGGCCAGATAAGAAATGTCTCTATTAATGAATCAATAGAAAGTTCAACCCTAAACATGATTGTTGCAAGTCATTGGGCTAATTGGAATTTGACTAAAGGCAGACATTATTCAGATGAATCACAGCAATCTTTTAGTTCTGGTGATAGAGGCATGGAATTTGCTGGCCAGGTTAAAGAAGATGTTAGGTGGGGTATGTAATGTCATTCTTTACTGCTGTTGGTGAATTTTTTAAAGCTGCTTTCCATGCCTTCATGGAAGCCAAGCTAATAACACAAATTCAAATAACTTTGACAGCTGCAACCCTGGCTGTTGGGGTAAAAGGTTTTATGCAAGCAAGAAATATGTTGGCCAAGGGCCAGGACATACTTGCTAACAAAACCTCTATGGGCGGAAAGATAGGCATCATCTACGGAACAAGAAGGGTGGGTGCACAAATTATTTACATGGATGTAAATGCAAACGATTCCAGAGATATGTATGTTGTTTATGCTTTATCAGTTGGCGAATGTGATGAGATATTAGGCAGAACCATAGAATTAGACGGCAACCCATTAACCGATTCAGCAAGATTCCATGATGGCGGTTATATAGGATCAGATAAAATATCTTCTGGCTCTGGATCTCTGAATACAGTTTCACAAAATGGAACAAATAGCTTAAATCTTGCTGGTGGCACTTTTGGAACAGATCCAACAGCAAAATATAGATATGTAATGAATTTACATCATGGGGCCGCATCGCAAACAGCAGATCCTATGTTAGTTGCATCCATGTCTAACTGGACTTCAGCACATAGGCTAGATGGTATCTGTTACATAGCGGCCCATTATGGTTATGACAAAGAAGGAATGTGGCGAGGGGTGCCACAGCTAACAGTGCAAGTAAGAGGCAAAAAAGTTTTTGATCCCAGGGATAACACTCAAACATTTGGCACTGTTTCTACTTACAAACATTCAGACAATCCAGCTTTATGCTTTCTTGATTACATTACCAATGATGAGTATGGCAAGGGCCTAACATCTAGCCAAATTAATATGTCAACTTTTACAGCAGCTGCAAATGTTTGTGATACCCAGGTAGATCAACCATATTTTAATGGGTCTGCTAAAAGTGTTACATGGGAAGGAACAGCAGGAAATAATTTTATTAATATAACTGGCACTAATGCAAATGAAGTTTGGTGGCAAAACAAAGTTGGTGAGTTAATGGATTTAGAGGATGCGGTTGGTAACGCTATTTTAAATTCTGCTGTAATTGAAGATGTACAAAGAACACACTTTTATGATTCTAGTGAAAATTACGCTGTTTATTTTAAAGACACATTAGGATCCACTTATTCATCACAAAACGGACAATCATTATTAAAAGTTAAAAGATTTCACTGCAATGGTTATATAGATGCAAATAAGAATGTCATGGACAATGCTAAAGAACTCCTGGCAAATATGCGAGGCATATTCTTATATATAGATGGCAAATATGAATTATCTATAGAAGATACAGGCTCATCAACATTTAGCATAACTGATAATCACATTATTGCTGAATCTGGTATATCTGTTGATTACGGCAACAAAGACAAAAAGGCCAATAAAGTTATAGTTGAATTTTTTAATGCCAATAAAAAATACGAATTAGACACAGCAACAGTTTTACATGATGCTACGCCATTTACAGCGGATGATGGTGGGGAAGTGTTAGAGGTAAAAGCTGAGTTTCCCTTAATATCAGATCCATACATTGCCTATAACATGGCCAAGGCAATTTTAACCAGGAGCAGAAATCAAATAGCAATGCAGTTTCTTGGTACTCCAGAAATGTATAAATTAAATATAGGAGACATTGTAGATTTAACTTATGCAGGCCTTGGATTTAATGGCAAAGTTTGTAGAGTTGAGGCCCTGGAATTACAAACCAACGGATTGGTTGCTGTTAGCTTAATTGAATATTTTGATGTTTATACCTGGGAAGTTCCGCCACAAGAAGCAGTTGAAGAATTAGCAGATTTACCTTCAGCTTTTGCTGTTAAGGCACCAACTGGTTTAGCTTTTACAGATAGCGGATCCAGTCCAACCGCCAGGCCTTTTTTATCCTGGAATGAGCCAACAGATTTTCCAGATCATACTTTTAGAGTAAATATTGTTGATAGTTCTGGAAATCAATTAACTAATAAAATAGTAGATGTTAACAATGCAGATCTAAATTATTTACCCAAAGGAAATAACTATGTTGCTAGTGTAAGTTCAATTAATACTTTAGGCGTTGAATCTGATGCAGCAACACTTACATTCAGCATAACCACAGAGCCAGTTAATACAGCTGACATAAAAGATGATGCTGTTACTTTATCAAAGGCTGGAGCAGATCTAGTTGCTGCAATAAACTCTGGAAGTGCGAGTGCAACAGAATTAATTAAAGCAACTTCAGCACCTAGCACTAGGTCAAGCGGTGATGCTTTGCAGGCCCAGGACTTATGGGCGGACACAAATGATAACAATCAAATCTATGTAAGAAATGCAGCTAACAATGGCTGGGAAAAGGCCAGAGATTCATCGCTTGTAACTTTATATAATTCTCTTAACTCAACAGTTGGCACCAACACCACAAACATTGCTACAGCACAGGGAGATATAGTTACGCTAACAACAGACACAGCGGCCAATGCTTCATCTATAAGCAGTTTAACATCAACAGTTAACAGCAATACTTCAGCCATAAGTTCTGAGCAAACAACCAGAGCCAATGCAGATACAGCTTTAGCGGCTGATATAACTTCATTAACATCTACAGTAAATGGTGTTTCTTCCTCGGTAACTACAAATGCAACAGCTATAACTGGCATCAATAATAACGCCTCAGCTGGTTATGTATTAAAGGTTAATGCTAATGGCAAGGTTGCACAAATGGTTTTAGGCTCTAATGCTTCTTCTGGATCTGGTGCATCAAGCATTGTTTCTTTTTTGGCTGATACTTTTAAAATTGATAATGGTTCTGGATCTAGCGTAAGCCCATTTTTAGTTAGTGGCGGATCTGTGTTTATAGACAATGCCAGGATAAACAATCTATCTGGAACAAAGATTGATGTTGATACTTTAGCTGTTAAATATTTTGCCGATGTAACCAGTAAAATTTATAACCACGATAATACAGCAGTTCCTTTAACCAGGGTTGGATCTAATTACATTGCTTCAGCAAATACTGGATCAAGCGGCACTCATACCTGTGCACCAGTTAGCATTACCAATTGCAGATCTGGTGGATCTTTTGTTGCATATGTCCAGGGCATTCTAGGTAATGTTGCAAACATGGTGGTTGAATATTCTACCGATGGATCTAGTTATTCAAATGCAACAGGCCAGGTATTTACAATCTCTGCTGGTACTTACAGGGGTTATACGCTTTTATACAATGGATCTTTAACTTTTGCTTCTGGTGCAAGCACGGCTTATTTTAGAGTTAAGTTTGTTGGTAATCAAAACTACACTCAAATTGGCCTAACTGTAACTGTAGATAATACAAATTAAAAATATATATGCGAAAAGAACCTAATAAAAGTAAAATTTATAAACAACAAAAGGGTGGCTAATGGCTCAACATGATTACGACTTAATAAATCAATCTGGAGAAAATTTCAGAACTGATTTAAACAATGCACTTGATGCAATTGTTTCTAATAACTCTGGAGCCACAGAGCCAGCAACTATGTTTGCCTATGAATTGTGGGTAGATACTAGCAATTCAGTTATGAAGATCCGCAACAGCGGAAACGATGCCTGGATAACTTTGCCTTGGAGCATCACAGCTGATAACACAGTTGATATAAATGGCGGAACAATTAATGGCATAACCAGCTTATCTTTTAGCAGTGGATCCACAGTTGCATCTATTTTAGATGAAGATAATTTAAGTTCAGATAGTGCAACAGCTTTAGCAACTCAACAATCAATCAAGGCTTATGTTGATAGCCAAGTTACGGCCCAGGATTTAGATTTCCAGGCCGATAGTGGTGGGGTGCTTTCAATTGATTTAGATAGCGAAACTTTTACTTTAAATGGTGGCACTGGCATAACTACAGTTGGAGCAGAAAACACTGTTAGTTTTTCTATTGATTCTACAGTTGCAACATTAATTGGATCTCAGACACTTACAAACAAAACCATTGATCTTGATAACAACACAGTTTCAAACATCGAGGTTGATAATTTAAAATTTGGTGTCCTGGACACAGACTTAACTTCAGTCTCTACATCCGATGACACTCTGGCCTCAGCAAAAGCAATTAAGACTTATGTTGATGCGGCCATAACAGCTGAAGATCTTGATATAAGCGATGGATCTAATTCTGGATCTATAGATCTTGATTCAGAAACTTTAGGCTTGCTTGGTGGTACTGGTGTAACCTCTGCTTTATCTGGTAACAACATTACATTTTCTATTGGCCAAGCGGTTGGCACTTCAGACAATGTACAATTTGGAACAGTAACAGCTAACTTAACTGGCCAGGCAAGTGATATATCTAATCACTCAACCTCAGATCTAAGTGAAGGATCTAATCTTTATTACACAGATGCCAGGAGTTATGCAGCTTTTGATACGAGACTTGGCACCAAGGACACAGGTGATCTAGCAGAAGGAACTAATCTTTATTACACAGTGGCCAGATGGGATGCTAGGTTGGCCCAAAAAACTACAGATAACATAACAGAAGGATCCTCTAATTTATTTTTTACTAATGAAAGAACAG
>Ga0208767_1001880_pt1 | contig 16295 bp, 13 predicted proteins | sample VirMetDEL_Mar_21_FD_184514 | JGI IMG/M metagenome (GOLD analysis project Ga0208767, IMG submission 184514) | Aqueous microbial communities from the Delaware River and Bay under freshwater to marine salinity gradient to study organic matter... | ecosystem: Environmental > Aquatic > Marine >... | reverse complement strand
TTTAAATAAATATGTCCTAAAGTTTCATAATCAATTTCATTACTCCATTCATTAGTATTAAATTCTTCTTCAGGAGAAATGTTTTTTACTTTTGCTTTATTGATAAGTTTAAAATACTCACTATTAAAATTTAAATAACCAGACTCATCTCCAGTGTCCGTCACTCTTAAATTTAATTCTTTACCTATTTGTTCGTAATGAACTGGTTGTAATACAGACTCTTCGCTCATACCCAATGTATGAAAAGCAAAAGAATGTAGAGTTTGAAAATGTCTTAAATCTTTTTTATCTAGCTCAGGATTTCTCTCTAACATTCTATCTCTAGCTTCATTAGCTGCTTTTCTAGTAAAAGCAAAATAACCTATTCTGTTTAGGTCGGTTCCTTTTTTAATGTATTCATCAACTAAATTTAATAATGTAGTTGTTTTACCTGTACCTGGAGGACCAAATATTTTTTTAATCATTAGAATATCTGCTCCTTAGATTTAGTTTTTACTATCTCAGGTTTAGGTTGTTCGTCTGATAATAACTCTGGAAACTTATCTAATGATACTACCGTTACATTAATTGGATTATAAGAATTAGTATCCCCATCTTTCTTTGGAAATCTTTTACTTACACCAAACTTTGCATCAAATAATTTTGTCATTTGTTCTGCAGTTATTTTTCTATCCATCTTCCATTCTTTATTTTTTAAAGAATCAAAGAAACTGGAATAAACAAAATATGCATGACTATCTTCTATCAATACAGCACCTGTTTTAAATGCTGCATAAGTTCCAGCTTTAGGTCCATGTAAATATTTAGATAGATACTCTTCTAATAACTCTTCATCTGAAGTACCTTTAGGTGGTGGTGTTGTTAATTTAGGTGGGAATAAATTATCCAGTATATCTTGAAATTCATTTTGTTTTATTTTTGGTGGAATCATATCAGCTGCTGCACCAATGATTGCTCTTATATTATCTAATTCTATTATTTGTTTTATATTCTTTGCTCTAACTTCTTTTGTAGTTTGACCATCTGATAAAGTTACATTGAATGTATATTGTGGTTCTGCATAAGTTATTTTTTGTAATCCTGATAATGCTGGAAAGACTCTTTTCTTATCTGATAAATATCCATAAGTTCTCTTACGACATTCTGCTTTCATACATACTGGTTGTATTGGATCTTCATTACAAGTATGTCCTTTAGTTTCTCTACCCCAAGATTTTAATTTTTGTTTTGTTTTAGTTTCTGTCCAATCAATTACACCATTTGCTCCGGGTTCAAAATATTTTCCTGGTGCTGCAATAACCATTTTTTCCCAATCATCTGGGTATTTCTTTTTAGCAAACACCATGTAGTTATATAAAAATCTATCTCTACCATCTCTTAATTTATTTTTAGTTAGTATTGCAAGACAAGGTGGGCCATCATCAAACTCTTCTCCACCACCATTTAATAAAGACCTGGTGTGTTCTAATGTAAACTCTTCTAATTCATCTGCAGTATAAGTATTTGCTTCTACAACTTCTATAAATTGATCAAAGGTAAATGTTGTACCATCTAAATTAAATCCAACTCTTTCTGTTTTATTATAATAAGGTAAATTAATATACTGACCCATGTTCCATTTACCTTCTGAGTCTTGACCTAGTTCAGTTTGTTTAGGATATATTTCAATGTTAGTTGGAAGTTTTAATGTAAATAATAATCCTTCTAAAAAATTTCTTATTGCAACAGCTCTTATTGGTTCTTTAACAAATAAATATAAATGAAGTCCACCTGATTTAGATTTAACTGGAACGATTGGTAATTTATGTTCAGCTATAATATCTAAATATTTTTTATATGGAAAGTTAGAATAACTATGTTGTTTATCATCTATGTCTATAGCACCAAATCTTGCCATGCCTTTATCATCACAAGGTTGAATACCTATAGATTGTTTACCATTTAAATGATCTAAATAATCTTGTTCTGTAATTGGTGAATGAGCCCAACCATATACTGGTTTAGCTTTTCCTGTACTAGGATCTATTTGTAGTCTACTTAAATCAGCAGTACCAAAATCTCTTGGCAATCCTGTAAAGATCTCTATAAATTTTCTTTCTTTTTTATCCATAAACCGTCTCTAGTTTATGTGGGCGATTGCTCGCCCACGATATATTGATTGTATTAAAAGTGAGAAGCTTCTGATTTAGTACCTTCAGTACTTTCACCATGCTTAACTTTGACATCACCTTTAGATATACTTTCAGAGAAAGATTTAGCTTGTTGGTATAATGCAGCATCCTGCACTGGACCAATTTTACTAACTTCCCATCCAAACCAAGTACCTTTGTCATTAGACATTTGAGTAGATCTTAGTTTGTATGTATGGCTAAAAGAAGCTGGAGTAAACATTCCATTTTTTCCTTTCATCTTTATACTTGCCATCATACTATTCCATTTTCTACTAATTTTTAATTGCGTTGATTTCATGGCAATTAAAGCAGTTGAAGGTGACTTGCTATTTACTATAACAAAATGACTTGCAGTCTTATCGATATAATTACCATTAGGTAATCTATCTTTATAAGAAGCATCTCTTTTTGTTTGAGTTAGTATATCACTAGACGATGAGTGAATTGCTACTGGAGCACCAGAACCTTCGCCTCTATCTTGCCATTCAATGTATTCTAACTTGTAATGACAAGGAATAACTTCGATTCCTTCTTCTCCATCAAACAATTCTCCAGTTACAGAATTGTAAATCATTCCAGGTTCAGCACCTTGAACATATTTACCATCTCTTTTGTTAACCTCTGGAGATAATTGTCCTAGTATTTTTAAGAATGGTAATGCTAAATCTTCATGAGTTAGATTATCCACTCCTTGGTTTGCATCAGCTTCAAATAAATTTACAGCTAACGCACCTGCATTAACTTTTTCAGTTACTGCATTATTGGTCCTTGGTTCTTGTTTCTTCATTGCTTGTTCTTGTGACATATTTTTTTCTCCTTTATGCACGTGTTATTTTAGTTCGGTTTCCTGCGAACACATTAAATAGATCAGAGGGCATATCGAGACCCTTTTCGACACGCTCTCTGACCAGAGCCTTAAGTGTCATGGGTTCAACCTTTAACTTCTGGGTCGGTTGATACCCTTGACCTTGCGCAAGGACAGCATAATCTGCCGCCTTGTTATCTTCGTTACGACCAAAGGAAACAGTGACCTCATTTTTAATAAGATCACCCAGGCCATTTTCACGAAGCCAGTTAAATGCTTCTTCCTTTTTATCTGCTGGAATGGAAGCACCGTAGACGGGCTTTACTTCTATAGCTGAGCCGTCTGCTAATTTCATAGTGCTGATATTCATTTCAGTCATCATTGTAGGAATGACTTCACCTGATAATGTATCAGCTTGTTTTTTAAGTTGCTTTAAATTTTCTTCAACAACTTTTATATGGTCTTCTAAATCTCTAAGTTTAATAACTTGATCCGATAATGCTTTAGCATCATTAGTTTGAGTTATTGACTCAGTTTGATCTGCTTCAAAGTTTATACTCATAGTATTGTATCTCCTTATTTAGTTTATTTATTACTTTCTTTAACCGCATTATAACATATGCAGTCTTAATCTTTAAATAATAAAAATCAAAAACTTTGTCAAGGTCTAAAAAAATTATTTTTATTAAATCTAAAATATAATCAAATAAAGACTCATCATCTCTTTTAGAAAATAAATCACAATCAAAAAATATCTCTTTCATTTTTTCTAGTTCTTTTAATTTTGTTTCTCCTTCTAACTTTCTATCTTTCATATGATACAGTTTATTTTGTATCTTCCATTGTTCTTTATCCATCATCTATGTTTCCTTTTTCGTATAAGTTTATTTCAACTGGGTAGTATGTATGCTCTTGTCGATCCCATTTCAAGAGATTATATTTACCTCCTGTTATATCTGCGACAATTGAACACGCTACACCTATTATAGCTGGATCACCTGTTAATAACAAATAATCTTTTTCAGTATAATTTTTTAAAAGTTTTCTTAACTTAAAAATTAATGGACCAGGTGACAAAATAATTTGACTAAATTCAGGCAACAATGTGACTAACTTACCATATTTTTGTGCACCCATAATATTAAATTTTGGATTGCCAGATCTTGTACCAGGTAATTCTTGAATTACGTAAACTGTATTCTCACTCATAATTATTTTTACTTTCGCTTGACAAGTAATTACCTTTTATTATATAGATTGTCAATAGAAAGACAATAGGAAATATTATTATGAATTATAAATTTAAAACTAAACCTTATGCGCATCAAATAACTGCGTTAGAAAAGTCGTGGAATAAAGAAGTATTTGCATACTTTATGGAAATGGGAACTGGTAAATCAAAAGTTCTTATTGATAACATTTCTATGTTGTATGACAAAGGTAAAATTAATGGTGCTTTAATTATTGCACCTAAAGGTGTTTATCAAAACTGGTATGATACTGAGATACCTGTTCATATGGCAGCTCATGTTGAAAAAGATGTTGTGTTATGGAAAGCCATGATAAATCAAAAACAACAAAATGAACTTAATAAATTATTTGAGTCTACAGAAAAACTTCATGTATTGTGTATGAACGTTGAAGCATTCTCAACTAAAAAAGGTTTAGACTTTGCAGCTAAATTTATGAGTTGTCATAATACATTAATGGCTATTGATGAGTCTACTACAATTAAAAACCCAGATGCTAAAAGAACTAAAAATATTGTAGCCTTAGGTAAGTATGCAAAATATAAAAGAATACTTACAGGATCACCTGTAACTAAATCACCATTAGATTTATATAAACAATGCGAGTTCCTTGATCCGTATTTATTGGACTATGGTTCTTACTATGCATTTAGAACTAGATATGCGGTAATGCGATCTGCAAACTTTGGTGGACGATCAGTACAAATAGTAGTGGGTTATAAAAACCTAGGTGAATTATCACAGAAGCTTGAACCATTTTCTTATCGTTGTTTAAAAGAAGATTGTTTAGATTTACCTGACTACACTTATACTAAACGTGTAATTCAACTCACACCAGAACAGAAAAAATTATATACTCAAATGAAAGTGTTAGCATTAGCTGAGTTAGATGGAAAACAAATGACAACTCAATCTGCTATGGTTCAGTTAATGAGACTCCATCAAATTACTTGTGGTCACTTTACTGCTGATGATGGTACCATCAAAGAAGTTAAGAATGAAAGACTTGATGCATTAGTAGACATACTTGGTGAGGTTGAAAATAAAGCTGTTATTTGGGCCCACTATAGACATGACATCAATGCTATTGTTAATGCTGTTGAAAAAAACTTTGGTAAAGAATCTTATGTAACTTACTATGGCGATACAACAAATGAAGAAAGACAAAATGCAATTAAACAAATACAAGATCCCAATAGTCCTGTTAGATTTATTATTGGTACACCACAAACGGGTGGGTATGGTATTACATTAACTGGTGCTAATACAATGATCTATTATGCAAATGGTTATGATTATGAAAAAAGAATACAATCAGAAGCTAGAATTAATAGAGCAGGTCAAACTAGAAAAATGACTTATATAGATATTATTGCAGAAGATACTGTTGATGAAAAAATTGTAAAAGCTTTAAAAAGTAAAATGAACATCGCTAGTAAAATAACTGGTGATGCTCTTAAAGATTGGATTTAAAGTTTTTGTAAAAGAACTAATATAATTCCTGCCATGCCAGAAAATAAAGCTCCTGCTGATACTAATAATATTCTTTCTATTCTATTGATTTGACTTTGAAGACCGTCTATTGAATTTTGTGTTTGCTTTTGCATGATACGACATAATTTTTCGTGTGAATCTATTCTTTGAATTGCGTCTTGTTCAGATTTTCTAGGCATATTAATAATCGTGAAATCCTCCAACACCACCGCCATAAGGATCAGATCTTCCAGGACTTGATGGTCCTTGACCTCCTCCGTAATCTTTTGATTCTCTTTGTATGTCTTTTTCAATAGCTGCCTGTACATCAGGAGATATACCTCTTGTGCTCAAACCACCATAAGGATCACCTCTACTTGAAAAATAATCAACACCTCTTCCAATAATAGCTCCAGGTATACCAGCTATTACTCCACCAATCATTCCAGGTATACTAGTTACTCTGTCAAATAAATCAGAAAAAGAATTAAATCCTAAATCTGCTGTTGGTGTTGTATCTTTGGTGGGATCATAATCTTGACCTTGTCCACCACCTAAATTTTGTATTTGTATAGGTGTTATTGGTGCAAGAGTTGCGGTAGTAGGCATTAAAGTTTCAATACCAGATACGCCTGATGTAGGTTTTGTAAAACCTTGAGCTACATACTGTTGAAATATTTCGTCAAACGTCATTATACAATCCTATTCCTATTTCTAGCCATTTGAGTATATAGAGGATCTCTAAATAAAGTAGCAACTCTATCTACTTCTTGAGCTAAATTAATTGGTTGTGTAGCTTGTGATACTACACCAGTATTAACTGGAATTCCAGTAATTTGTGTAGGTAAAGACACTTGAGGTCCAGGAGCCGTGGTGCCTGTTTGTGGTGGAACTAGGTCTTCTCTTCTAAATTCACGAACATCAGGACTTAATATCTCTTCAATAAAAGAATCTACTTCATCAATAGGTTCATCTAATCTAACTCTAGATAATCTTCTTCTAACATCATCAAAAATACGTTGTACTGCATCATTTTGTCTTCTTATATCAAATGCTCTGTCTGGATCTTCTACTTTTAATCTCTCAAATAAAGCATTAAAAGCTGATTCAGAATACATAGGAACCTTAAATCTTCCTCTTAGTATACTTTCAGCTTCAGTTTTTGTTACACGATCTTCTAAAATATCTTGTAATTTACTTCTACTAATACCTAAAGTTTTAGCATCTTCAATTGTTTGATATAAAGCATTTTGTGATTTAAATGTTTCTAATGCATACGTTTTATATGCAGCTAATTTATTTTCAGGTGTTGATCTTGCACTATAAGCTGTTCTAGAAAATTTAGATCTTACATTTTGTTTATCTCTATTATAAGAAGTCATAATAAAAGGCATACTCGATAAAGGTTTTGCTTCTTCTATTCTAACACCAGACATTAATGCAGCTATCTCTGATTTAGTATCTCTTGCTGTACCATAATCTGTAAATCTTCCTGTGGCACCGTCCCATATTCTTTGAGCTGATGTAAATGCTCCAGGTGTTAAACCACCGATAATATGATCTATACTTTTTGCAATCTTAACACCACCTGTATCATCTGGATAATATATAATTTTACCATCTGAAGCTTTACCTTTTCTAATGGTAACATCTACTGCTCTTTCTGTACCAATAGATTCAGTAACAAATGGAGATACAAACTCTGTAATAGCTCCTTTTTTTCCTTCTCCACCTACAATACCACCGAATAAAGCAGTCATAACAATATCATCTACAGAGTCTTGTCTTAATCTTCCATCTGCAACTGCATTAAAAATTGCATTAACTGGAGTTATTAAGGAATCGTATGGATTTGAATAAGAGAAATTGTAATATTTAAAGTTACCGTTTGCATCTGGTGCTGTTAGTGGAACCAGTGTAGAATTTCTTTGATAGGAAGGTGCAAACGATCTTTGGAAAGATCTCATATCTTCTTCACTTACTCCTGTTACATATTGTGCAGTTTTTTGTGTAACAGTTCCAATCCCACCTAGTACGGTTGAAACACCTAATAATCTTCTTGCACCCATTTGTCTAATAAATGGATTTGTACTTGTCAATTCTCTTGCACCTATAGAAATAATATTAGATGTTGTTCTTAAAATTTCAGCTGGAAATGCTATGAAATTACCTAAAGGTAAATCTCTAATTGATTTAATAATTTGTGGTACTTTACTATATGTTGGTACAGTGTTAACAGTTAAATAAGCTGACACATCTTCTAATGCTTCTACAACTGTTTTGTTTTTTCCTGTCAATGTATTGTATGGAATATACTCTTCTTTAGCGACAGTTCTATACCAATCTTTTATATTATTAAAAAACTTTGTTTCTAACTCTGCTTTTTTAGTACCATTAGCCATCTTAACAATATCATCAGGATTACCAAATGCTATCCTTAATGCACCTTGGTATGCACCATCAGTGTATATCTTCCAGTAGTTATCAGCACCTTGATATATATCTGTTAATGTTTTCATTAATGGAGTCTTCATCATTTCATTAAATGAAATTTTTCCATCCTTAGCTTTATCTAATACTTTTCTAATCTCTTGAACGTTAATATTTTGGTCAATAACATTTCTTTCAATTAATCTCTCTATTCTAGAAATTTTTTCTATATCTGTTTTTGCGCCTGCAAATATATCACCTGCAGTCAATCTCCATGCATCTTTGAAACCTACACCTTGACCGATTAAACCATTAGCTAATGGAAATACACTTGCAGTTGTAAAGTTTCTAACCTGTGTCACTGGTGATAGAATTGTTTTTGCAATTTGTGCTCCAGCTTTTAAAGTCATTACACCTTTGTAAAAAGGTAGAGTATATAATTTATCCGTTATTTCTTTTTGTCCAATAAGTGCGTTTGCAATTTCAGGGGTGGTATAATAATCACCTTTAAATAATTTACTATCTGTCGCAAGATCAGAAAGACCTAATCTCTCCTTATCTCTCATTACAATATTTTTTAAATTTGTAAGTCTCCTTTGAGAAAAACCTTTTGATTTTACCTGATCTTCTGTAAAAATAAAACCAAGTTTATTGGGTTGATCTAAACCTAAATCTAAAAATCTATCAAAAGCTCTTCTAGCATAAATCTGTTTATTTTGTTCTATAACAACATCTAAAGCTGCATTCGTATAATCCGTTGATTCAATATCTTTAATAACTGTTTTACCTGTTACAGGATCTTTAATTTTTCTACCTACATTACCTTCTTCAACGTTAAAAAATCTTCTTATGACATCTGGAAATTGTTCTCCCTCTTTAATAAAACCTTTCTTAAGCAATCTTTTATCATTTATACTATTGAATATAGCGCCTGGTCTTCTACTAGAGGTAATTATAGAGTCTTTCATTTGTATTACTTCTGCTTCAGCTTCTTTAGTTAAATTTTTTTCAAATGCTTCTTTAAATTGACTGCTGGCCTCATCTATTTCTTCACCAAGTTGATTTTTAGTTTTTTTAATTACTTCACTTTTTAAAAATTCAGTGTCTTTAATTCTGTCTTTAAAAAAATTTATTACATTCTTTTTAAGAAGGGGATCATATTTAAAATTTTTATTATTAAAAGCTGCTAAATTTTTATAAGTATATGAACCATAATCTTGAGCAATCGCTTTACCAAAGTCTATGTCTTTTATAAATTTTTTATAGTACTTATCTGTATCCGCAACTCTTTTACCTAAACGAATTACATCCGATCTAACTCTTTTATCTATAGATTCTATTATTCTTTTTTTAGCTTCCTTATCACCCTTAACTGAAGCTTTAATATAGTCGTTTACTTTATTAGATTCATACTGAATCATTACTTTCGATTCACCTTGATCAAATAATTTAACTTTAAAATTTTCAACAATATCTTTGTAATTAGTTTTTAATCTATCCGTTAAATCATTAAATTTTCTTTCTTCTGCAGCTAGTTTTGTATTAAGATCTACTTGTATTTGTTTTACTTCCCCTCTTAATGGACCAGGAGAAGTAAATTGATCTTTAAATCTAACAAACCATCTTTTCATTTCAGATTGAAAACCACCTTCAGCAGGAACATATCTATCTAATTCACTAGATGCCAAACCAGTTTTAGTGCTAATTTTTTCTGATAAACCACCTTTACCCACAAGTTTTTGAAATCCTTTTTGAACTAAACCTTTGTCTTTACTTCCAACTAATAACTCAATTCCTTTTTGCACTGGATAGTTAACAGTTCTTAATACCTTTCCTCCAACATATCCAATAGCTTGTGAACCCGGTTTAATTCCATATTTAAATCCCAATGTTCCAGCAACCGGCAATAATGTTACACCAGCTCCTAACAATGTTCCTTCAGCACCAAACTTAACTTTTGATTTAGCTATCTCTGCAGCTCTTTCTCTACCACTTAAACCTTCTAAATCTGTCTCAGGTAATATACCTAAATCTTCTGATAGTGTTGATATAGTTCCAGGTGTTGATACTGCAAAATCAGTAATTCCACCAATTGCTCCAAAATATCCACCTCTTTTTACAAGTTCCATACCTTTTGCACCAGCGGTAGGTAAAGAAGATAACTTAGTCATTTGACTAATGTTCTTTAACTTAGACATACCACTAGCTATTTTTAATGCAGCTCCACCTGGTACACCAAATTGAGTTAATACAGAAGTAATATCTCCGACAGCCGTTTTTGTTTCTGGAGTTATCTTTTCAAAAAGATTTTCTATATTGGTAAGTAAATTTGTATCTGCAAGATAATCAATAGGAAGAGCTCCTAATTGTAATAGTCCTTGTATAGCTTGGCTACCACCTTTTAAAATACCTTTAGGTAAATCAAGAATATAATCACCTAAACCTACATCACTACCACGAGCTTCTACTAATGGATCCTCGTTTAAGAATCCTTGAAATTTTTGAAAGCCTTCAAAAGCCATAAACCTCCTATTCTTGTGTTGGAGGTATTACTAGGTTAACTCCATATTTTACATTAAAATTATTCACATCATTTTGTGTTCTAATGTAAGCAAAATCTTGTAATGCCTCTTCACTTGATGAAAGCATTTGTACTACATCATCAGTTATTTCCGGTGGTAATCTGTCTCTAAGTTCTGCAAAAGTTAAATTTTCAACTGGTTTTTCTACGACTGTTTCATCTGATATAGAATCTTTTGTAGTTGTTTCAGGTGTAAATGAAACTTGTGAAGATATAATATCAGATGTTTCACCATCTTCATCACTTCCCATAGCTCTATTTACTCTTCCACCTTCTTTAAAATTTTTATATTGTGGATAAGCGATATCAAAACCTTTAGTACTTCTAATTGTTTCAAACCTAGACATTAATTCAGATAATTCTTTATCTATTTTTTTAGTATCTTTTTTATTAGATACTGCTTCTGCTCTTCTTTGTCTTGCATCTTTAATATCATCTACAATTCTATTAACTTCACCTTGACCCGCCTGTGATAATAAAGTTTGTACTGATTGTTTTGTAGCTAAATCTAAAGTAGCATCTTGAAGTATTAGATTTTTGTATTCTTCCGCTTGAGTAGTTCCTTTTTCCTTAGCTAATAATTTAGCTTGTTCTTGTAGATACATTAATTCTTTTGGTAAAGTACCTGCTTTAATTTGTTGTTGTTCTTTTTCTTTGGCAAGTTTGTAAGCAGCAAGAGTAATTGCTTTATCTTCTTCTCTACGTTTTCTTGCAACAGGTAATGCAAGTTCTCTAGCTTTATCTAATTTTTCTGCAATACCACCTGGTTCTTTTAATGCACCTGCAATTAATAATGCAAGTTCACCTTTTGAATAGTCTTCATCTTTTAATAATTCTCTAATCATCTTAGATTCTTTTTCTACTTCTGATTTAATATCAGTACCTTCGTAAGCTGGTTTATCTTTTATCACTTCTTTATCTGTTAATAATTTTTCTTTTTCTGCTCGATCTTTAGCTTGTTTGGTTTCCATATTAATTCTAGCTATTTCATCTATAGAAGTAATCCCACCGGATCCTCTTATTCCATCAGTAATTGTTTTTGTTTCAAATTGTTTTTTATACTCAGGTGATGTTTTAAATATATCAGTACTTTCTTTTAATCTATCCGCTTTTTCTTGATAAATATCTTCGATAGTTTTAGGCTCTGTATATATAGAAGGATATCTAGGATCCATTCCACTAAATATATCTTGAACATTTGGAGTTGTTCTTGTTCCTCTATTTTCTAACATAGTTTGATAAGCAGTTTTTCCTGTTATAGGATCTACATTTGATTGGCTTATACCAAAATTAGGAAAACCCATTGCAGCATTTACTCTAGGTTCAACATGAGACATGATCCCTGTTCCAGTAGTCGAGCCACCTCTTTTAAACATAGGTCTTTTAAAAACGTTATACGCCATTTCTATCTCCCAAATAAACTACCTAAACCATAAATAGTAGCAGCTCCAGATAGAGCTTGACTTAATGGTCCAGCTGTTGCTGCAGCTGGTGCAGTTGTCATGGTTGAGTATGCTTGAGGTTGTCCAGATAACATACCACCAATTGCTGAACCTAAGAATCCTAATCTTTGTTGTGGTTCGTAAGCAGCAGTCTGTGCAGCTTGAGAAGCAGCATCTAGAATTGCTTGTTGGTAAGCTAGGTTTGAAGTTCCTGCAGCACCTAATTGTTGTATTTGTGATTGTGCTAAACTAGGTTGTAATGAAGCTAAACCTGCTTGCTGAGCTTGTGCTTGAGCTGCGGCTTGTTGTGCTTGTGTAAATCCTTGTTGTCTTAATTGTGCTTCTAATAAAGCTCTATCTTGCAATGACTGTGCAGCAAATTCTGCTTCACCAATTTGTCCTCGACCTTGACCAAAGGCACCTTGAGCAACTTGAGTTCCTAATAATTGCTGTCTTGCAATTTGTCTTTGCTTATCAAATTCAGATAAAGAAGTTTGAATTACTTCTTGCTGATATGGTGACATAAATTGTTGGTAAGCTTGTGGTCCTGAATATGCAGCAGCTTGTTGTAAGAATGGTTGATAACCTGCAACACCAGTTCCTGTGCCAACACCAGATACAGCTCCAGTTGTTGGATCAAATTGTAAAGTTCCTAGTCCTGCTTGTGTTGCTGCTTGTTGTTGTGCAGCTTGTGTTAAAACATTTTGTCCTGCAATTGTTGGTGCAAATGCTGCTGTATTAATTGGTTTAGCGGCCAGTTGTGCTGCTAAGTCTACAAATTTTTCACCTGCGGCTTCTAAATAGGGTGCCGGTCTTGCTATCGTTGTTGCTTCTGCCATTATACTACCTTATTTTCTAAAGACTTCATAAGATTATACATCTTCTGAGCGCCTTTGTTAACACTTCCACCACCTGCAGCTCTAACTGCATCAGCGGTAAATACGAATTCATTATTGGATAACATTGCAGGAATGTCATCTGCCTTTTCTTTTACACCAATTGGAGGAACAAATCCACCAGTTTGTCTAAAGTCCATTTCTCTTATTCCTGCTTGGTTTTCTCTAATAGGTACTTCAGAGCCCATAGCATATTTATTTCTGACACCCATTATTCCACCTTCAGCTTTCTTTTCTGATTTCATAAGTTGTTCTATTGTATCTTCACTTAAACCTGTTATAGAAGATATGGTACTAAAATCCATTCCCATTCCAATCATTTGTTCCGCTTGTTTTATTTTTTTAGGATCCATCATTCCCATTTCTGAAGTACCATCTTTATATCCAACTCTACCACCTACTTTAAAACCCATAATCTCTCTATATTCATCTTCAGATATTTGTCCTTTTTTATATGCTCTTTGAGCATACATTTTTATAGCATCATCTCTAGCTTCTTCAGATAAAGTATTCATACCTCTTTCACTCATGATTTCATTTAACATATATTGATCCATAGGTTTTTCTTTTGGAATAATATCGTTATAGTTTTGTGGATTATATTTACGATCTAACTCTTCTGCTTTTTTCTTGTAGTATTCTTCTTCAGCATCTTCATCGATTAAATCCATAAAGTTGTAATCTTTTTTCTCTAACATGATACTAGGTATTCCCCCAGGTTCACTACCTGATTGTAATTTAACTCTTCCACCTTCTTTTAATCCAAAAGCTGACGGTGTTAAATACTCACCATACTTTTCAGCATACTTCGCTTTATCTGCTTCATACATTTCTTCAGTGTACTGATCTGCATCGTCAACTAAATCTGCTTCTTCAGCTAATTTTTTAGCTTCTATATAACTACCCACACCACCAATAGTTGCAGCTAGTGCTGTTTTATCTAAAACTGTTTTACCATCTTCTTGTTTTGTATAAATTGCTTTTAAAGCTTTACCACCTAAATCTTTTATAGCTTGTGTTCTTTGACCTAAAGTAGCTTCTGGACTTACTACTTGTCTTAATAAACCAGAATAAGTTTTTGGAGTTGGCAATTGTTCAAATGAAGTCATTGCTCCTTCTGTTAAAAATTGAGCTGGATCTCCTGCTCCTGGAGGAACAAGATTAGAAACATTAAGAGCTTGACCTTTTGCTACAGCTCTATCAGATAACATTTTACCAATGCCACTTTCAGCACCCATAGGTGAAGTAAAATATTTTCCAAAACCAGCTTCTGCTGCTGTAGGAGCTGTTAAACCTGCTTGAAATCCTGCGCCACCTACTACTCTAGCTAAATTACCTAAACCATAAGTCAAGGCACCTGATCTTAGTGCGCCACTAATACTACCTGATTTATCAAATCCACCAACACCTGCCATACCCGCAGCAAGTAATGGGTTGAATGGAGCAACAAACGGAGCTGCTGCACTAGCTACACTAGCTACTTCATTAGGTATTACTTTTCTTACAAATTTTTTAAGTTTTGATCCTAAACCAAATTTTTCTCTAGGTGCAATATCCATGATACCGCCACCTGCTCGTAATTGTCTGTTCATTTGCATTCTTGATATTGCCATAATTTAATAGTTTATAATGTAAAAGAGCAGGGAATGATACCTGTAATTGACGTAATTTACTTGATTTTATTGACTTAGTCAATCTTTTTAAGATTCTGTTGCATGTCCTTTAACAGGTTTCCAGTGTATCTATATTCACCAATATGTGTAAGATTATCGGGTACATATAAATAACATTTACCACCTATTTCAGTCCATCTTTTACAGAATCCAAAATCCTCACCATAATACCTTTTAGTTTCAGGTTCATGAAATGTGTCAAAAAAGTTATAATAATATGGTTTAGTAGATTCCTCACCATTGACAATGGTTGGTTGTTCTATCTTTAAGTTTGGATACGCTTTAATCATCTTCTGAAATACTTGTTTTTTAATTAACATACATCCAGTTGGTGCATGAGAAACTTCCATAATACCTTTGGTTACAGATATTTCTTTAGTGTGTTCTAGTTTAATTGGCCAAGTAAAACCCATCATGGATAATGTTTCAGAGTCTAATTCTTTACCTTTTATTCTATGGCTTATTTTATCCCAATCTAAATGTTTTAATGGATATGGTGCAGCAATAACTTCTTTGTCCGCTTCAATCATTTTAAAGATGGTATCTGGACTAAACTCTATATCAGAATCAATAAATAAAAAATGACTATAGGTGTCACTTAATTCCATGAAGTTAGATACACATAAGTTTCTACCTTGAGTAACTAATGATGATTTTAATAATGCAAAACTAACTAGTATACCTTTACTAAGACAAGCTTGTTGAAAAGATAATAAAGCTTGTGTGTAATGAATAGAACACTCACTATGTACAGGTGTTGCTAAATATATACATGGTAATTTACTATTAGATTCTACTTTTGGTTTTACCCATATTGGTTTACTTGGATCTTGCATTTAGTGCTCCTTTTAAAAAATTAGTCCAAGCGTTTCCTTGTCTTGTCCAATTGTAGTATTGATTAGTATACTCTACTTGCATTTTTAAGTGTTGCTTAACTCCATCACTATAAAGTTTTTTTGCTGAAGCATCTATTGCATAAGCAAAGTTGCTAGCTAAATTCATATAGTTTTTTTGATATGGAATATAAGTAGAAAACTCTGCACATGTTTCATACAAAGCTCCATTATTTGTGGTAATAAGATAAAGACCTGCAGCCATCGCTTCTACTGCTGATATACAAAATGTTTCTTCCCATATATTTGGATATGCAAATATATCATACTCACGTAAATGTTCTTTTATATATTCATTGGGTTTATATCCAATGTAATTTACATTAGGTAAATCTTTTGCTTGTTGATATAATTCTTGCCATTGTTTATCGTTAGCTTCTTTAAAAGCTTTTCCATATACTTCTGTTGATGAATATACATCAAGTTCAATATTAGGATTGTTTAGTAATTGCATTGTAGCTAACATTACATTCAATCCTCTCCATGGTGTTGGATGAAAGATTAGTTTTATCTTATCTTTCTTTTTATCAATATCTCTTGGCTTAATACTATCAACTGCATTTTTAATTACCAAAGATCTTTCTGTAGGTATATCAAAATTATATCTAAACTTTTCATAGTTCCAATGTGAATTAAATACATACCAATCATATTTTTTATGATTAGATTTATCTTTAAACC
>Ga0208767_1001879_pt1 | contig 16298 bp, 10 predicted proteins | sample VirMetDEL_Mar_21_FD_184514 | JGI IMG/M metagenome (GOLD analysis project Ga0208767, IMG submission 184514) | Aqueous microbial communities from the Delaware River and Bay under freshwater to marine salinity gradient to study organic matter... | ecosystem: Environmental > Aquatic > Marine >... | reverse complement strand
CAATATCCTTATTCTAGCTGATCACCCCAATCATGGAGGTAACGGCATTACTAAGGCTATACTAAAGAATACTACACTATCCTGTAAAGTTTTTGATTGGCCAGAAGAGGTAACTGCTAAAGACCCTCATGAAGCCATAGAAAAGCATGGATGGGACTGCTGGTTATCTGTAATTAACCAGCACACTACTTATGGAAGTAATACCTACATTAGAACTCACTTCACAGCCGCCTATAAATGGCTAGTTTCATGCACTCTTGAAGACTTAGCCAAAGTAGATACTCAAGACGTACAGGAAGTAAAGCAGTTAGTAGCTAGTAATGGCTCTTGCTTAAGAGACTCTGATTCTCAGAGATTATTTTGCTTAGAGTTAGTTAACCATGTTCCTTTGGCCTTAGGTACTTTGCTAGAACTGGTAGTGGGTCAAGATGACAGCGAAGAAGGTTTTATATCTAGGGTATCGCAGGCCTTAAGAGACGACTTCTATTTTGTAGGTGTAGAGAGTTCTAATGCGGAAACTATGATACGTGCTTGGCATAGAAAAAAGCGGGAGCCTAGAGAGTGGCGTATTTCTAGGTCTAATGAGTTATTTGGGAAGATGGCTATAGACTTAGGTCCTGTATCTACTTGGTTAAAAAGTAACGTAGGTATACCTAGAATATTGTCTACTAAAAAAGTAGGTAAGACAACCAGACCTCTTTCGTTAATAGAGTTAAACTCCACTTTAAAGAGGTATATGGAGATAGCAATAGATGGGTTAGCTTCTGAACTACCGACACTGACCAGTCTAGAAGAGTTAAAAGCAGGTGCTCATTATATAGAGGTGGATCTAGGAGATGGTCCCGAAGAAGTATGGGCTGTTGTTAATGGCAGCGATGTTTATTTAGGTAGATACCAAGATACTGGAGAGCTTCGTTGGGATTTACTAGATGGACCTCGATTGGGTAATTATGTATTTAATATTGTGAGAGCTAAGTGGAGTACTGAGATAAACTCTGCGCATGATCTAACTGCTGGGAGAGAAGTAGATTTAGAAGAAACTTTCGATTTCTTAGTCAGTGCCATAAACCTAGGGTGGCTTATGGATGGGGGCATAGAAGATTGTGAGTACTTAGCTGCGGCTATGATGCTAAATCCTATTTCAGGCTGCTTACCTAGACAGTTATATACGCTGTTAAATGGTCAGCGAGGTAGTGGTAAATCAAAGTTGCTATCTTTAGTGGCGGGGAAAGACCCTAAATTTAGACTCCTAGAATGTGTAACAGACGTTCAAACTAGTTATACAGTAGCAGGTATTAGAAAAGATGCTAATAGATGTGGTTTAGGGGTAGCCTTAGATGAATTCGAAGATAAAGGAGATGATAGGCATAGTAGGGCTGTAAGAGAATTCTTAGTAGATGTAAGGCAGCTAACTAACTCTAGGCAAAGTATTATTACTAGAGGTAACGTAGATAGTAAAGAAGCTACTGTGTATGTACTAAAATGTCAGGTATGGGCTTGCTCAATAAACTACCTAAGAGACGAAGCTGACATATCCCGATTTATGCAACTACAGACTGTAAGGGTAGAGGATAAGCCTGAACCTCATACTGTACTAGAAGAGGTCTTTGGAGAAAACACTATATGCCATTTCCGAAGAAACTTAAGTGTGGGTATGTATAGCAGAGCTAAGAGCATCTTAGACCACTTATATGCTTTGAGGCTATTCTACAACGATAGTAAGGCTAAAGATGCCTTAGCATTATACGCTGGAGTTGCTGTAGTGCCATCTAGATTTTTAGACGGCGTAATTATATCTGCTGCTTTGATAGCAGAGATAGGTAGAGATCCGCATGACTATATCAGAAGAGTGGTTAAGAAAAAGATTAGTCTTATTAGTCGTATAGTTACCAGTACTCATGCACAGGATCTATTGGATCAAGTGCTATCCTGTAGGGTAGAATATCAGCGCCCAGGTAGTACTGCTAGATCTACTGCTATCAGAACTCTACTAGCGGATAACGTGGATAGATTTAAGTTGCTAGATTTAGATTGTGGGTTGTCCTATGCAGAATACAATGACTCTAGAAGAAAGTCAGGTAAGTCCAAGATATTAATAGTGATGTGGCCTGATGTATTATCTAACTTGCTTAGTAAAACTACTAAGTTTTCTAGAGAAACTGCAGGCCGCCTCAAGCGGATGGGTGATTCCGCAGACAATTCTCTAAAGTACTCTTCAGTAAGAAGAAAAGTACCTCACGTAAAAACACTTTTAAAACCCGGCATTAAAGCTAGCGATGTTACTATATACGATATAAGCGATATCATTGATGCTTGGGACGAAAGGTTAGACTTTTAATGAAACCATTCAAATGTAAAGAATGTCCTAGATTTAGGAATAACTTTGTCACTCCTGTAGGTACTACTCCAGCTAAGATAGCGTTTATCCTGGAGGAGCCTCCTTTCTGGGGAGGCGTAGCTATGGCAGGCAATGATGGCAAGATGCTAAAGGCAGTTCTTGCCCGGTGTAGTAACAAAGACTCTATGGGTGTAGTGCCTTCTATAATGAATAAAGCCTTCTATATGTATGCGGTAAGCTGTGGAGATAAAGAGACTAAAGCCTCAGTTAAACTCATAGAGCAATGCAAAGGCAATGTTGGTGCTCAAAACCTACTAAACAGCGGAGCTACAGTAGTAGTGGCCATGGGATCAAAGGCAATGTCTTTTATGGGGATAAAAGGCTTGTATAAACATTCTAGAGGATCTGTTAAAGAAGTAACTTTCTTCGGTAAGCAAATGCAGGTACTTACTACCTTTTCTATGGCTAACTTAATGAAAACTCCTGGGGTTGCAGATATAGTAACTAAGGATATTCTTACTGCATGTAAGTTAGTAGTAGGCAAGAAGCTGGATGATATAGACGTACCTAAACTGCTTAGTAATTATGATATTCCAGACAATATAGAGGGGGCTATTGAGGTAGCTAAGGAATACAGTCAGTACTGTGCAGAGGGTAAGACTGTAGAGAATTCTATGATGGCTCTGGATTTTGAGACCACCACTTTATTTGGCTGGAATGATAAAGGCAGGGTTATAGCTATTTCAGGAGCCGTAGCTCCTGGAAAAGCCTTTTCCCTATATGTAGAGCACAAAGATAGCCCGTATAGTTTTGAAGAGATAATACCTTGGGTTTGGAAGATATTACAATCACCTCACCCAAAGACTTGGTGGAACTATAAATACGATTACGGTATAGCTAAGCACATACTTACTAGGCAAACTAGAGAGGCTATAGCTAAGAACCCTAGTCTTAGGTTTAATATAGAGGAGGAAGTAGGTAGATCCTTAGAAGAGATATTTAACACTCCTGTACAGAATACCCGCTGGGATGGAATGTTAGCGGAGCATATGCTAGATGAGGACAAGAAAGGTCACTATAGCTTAAAAGAAGTTATACTAACGGAATTCCCCTCATTGGCGGGATATGAAAAACCCTTACACGAGCAGCTATCTAGGATTGAGGAAGATATAAGAGCAACTAAATTAAACCTAGCTCTCAACGCTAGCTTAAAAGAGCTGCAACAATCACTCTTAGGAGGTAGTAAAGGCTTGCTTGAAGAGTTAGAGGATTTAGATACTTACCTAAAAATCCTTAAAAATAAAAAGCGTTCCCAAAAAGATAAGTCTAAAAAGCAGGCCATTAGTAATACCTTATCCATGCTTGAGAACAGGAAGAAGTATCTTAAAAAAGTAAAATCCTCGGTAACTAAGTACCTTAATAAAGAGGCTGATCATATCTCCTCTAGTAAAAAAGTAGATCCAGCTAGAGAAGAAGTTACATTTGAAATGGTAGATGTATCTGTAATGATGCCTTATGCGGCTATTGATGCTGATCTAACCTATAGACTATCCATGAAGCAACGGTTGGATGCTTGGAAACAAGACACTACCTCTAAGGCTAAAGCAGAGTGTAGAGAACCTATGATATCCTTAATGGATAAGCATTATATACCCATAACTGAATGCCTTAGTGACATGCAGGTTGAGGGGGTGCGGATAGATACTGGCTATTTGCTAAACCAGTCTAGAGTTCTATTTAAAAAGGAAGTGCAGTCTCATTACAATTTGGTACATAAAATAAGTACTGATCTAGGTAGAGACCCTTCTAGCGTAGTACTAAATAATCCTTCTAGCTTGGCAGATATATTAGTAACGGGGTATGGTCTTCCGAAGCTAAAAGAAACAGCGTCAGGCGCTATAAGCAGTGCTAGTGATGTTATGGAGGAGTGGGGTAAGACACATATTATAGCTAAAGATATACTAGATTTTAGAGGTATAAGCAAAGCCCGTAGTACTTACCTATCTAGTATACTAGAGCTAGGGAGCTTTGATTCTAGGGTTCATGGTAACATAAATGCCAACGGTACGGCTACAGGACGCCTGTCTTCCAGTAATCCCAATCTTCAGAACATACCTCCTGTATTGGCAGGAGTTCCTATTAAAAAAGCTTTTATACCTACAGATACATCGGCTAGAGCTAGACCTTCTGACAAGCTACTTTGTAAAAAATATGGGTGGGAAGTGGATGAGCAGTTATGCGTAGTAGATCTAGACTTTGCAGGCGCAGAGGTTAGAGGTCTTACCGTATATGCTAGAGATCCTGACCTTCTGCATGCCTTAAACACAGGCTTAGATATGCATAGTTGGGTAGCTTCTATGGTATTCCAGGAAGATTATGATGCCATTAACACCTCTAGAAAAAAAGAAAACGCGGAAAAAAATACAGAAGATATAAGGCTAACCACCCTTAGGCAGCAAGCTAAGTCTATAGTTTTCGGTATTATATTCTGTATAGGACCTGGTAAGTTATCAGAGCAGCTAGGTATTACTCCTGGAGAGGCTACAGCCTTAATGAATCTATTCTTCAAGAGATTTCCTCTAGTAGAAAAATACATAACTACTACTAAAAGAGCCGTAGTTAATAAAGGGATACTTCGAACTCCAACAGGTAGGGCACGCAGGTTTCCCTTAGTACATGTAGGAGGCAGCGTAGCAGCTGCTTGCCAGCGTCAAGGAGTAAACTATTTAGTACAAGGGTTTACTAGCGAGATAGTAACTAGAACTTTGATAAATATTCATAAAACTATACACAAGATAAGAGGTAGGCTACTACTTACTGTACATGATAGTTTAGTGTTTGAAATGCCTGTTATAGAATTACCTAATCTAGAAGTATATTTAGAACGAGAAGTCAGAGACTTTATTAAGAATGAATTTCCTATGGTTCCTGTAGCCTTACCTTACGATGTAGAAGTAGGACCTAGTTACGGAGAAGCTAAGTATAGTATAGAAAGCTATACGCAAAAAATAGGTATTTAATGTTATAAGATAGTGCTGTACCTAGTGTTCTCGTAAAGTAGGCTTTAAAACTAGCAGTTAGCTAATAGTTAGTTAACTAAAAAGCTAGTTGCTGCCAGGTTTCCTGGCTGCGTCGGCGGGCGCTACTTGCTACTATTACAAGTGCTCTAGTACTACAGCGGCCTTGCTACATAGCAATACTAAAGTAGTAGGCTCTATACAAGATCGGTATAAAATAGTTTTGTACCTAATAAATCTTGTTACCGTGCCTTATAAGGGGGCACGGGTGGCCTTCAGGGAAGACTTGCTACTACTTCTGGTAAAAGGTTAAATCATGACTAAGTATCTTACACGCTACCCAGCTAAAAACTGCAGCATGTAAGCAATCGTCAGGTGCATTAGGTGAATGTCTCCAGACTTTCTTGCCAGAAGGCATAGTTTCTTCGTAGAGAGACAAGAAGTCATCAAAAGCTTCTTGCATCTCTGCTGTAGCTAGAAACTGTACCTTGCCCTGCTTTATGTCTAGAAAAAAGCAATCTATTAAAGTAGTCCTGTCTGCTAGATATCTATCTACCCCATTCCATGTTAATGGTTTGGAGTTAGATCCATATTGAAGTTGGTAGACAGGTTTGCCTGCTAGGCGCTTAGTTAACAAAGAGTTAGCTAGCGCACCTTCACCTGCATCCCCTATAACTAAGGTCACGTTCTTCTCTATGAAAGTTCTGGCTATAGTTTCTACAGCATCTACAGGATTCATATCTTTATAGATGTAGTAGTGGTGGCAGATAAACTTGCCTCCAGGATTCCTAGAAAAGACCCAAGAAACAGTTCTACTTACACCTTTAGATCCTCCTCCACTCCAGTCGACACCCCCACAAACAAAACCTGTGGGAGATTGCCAGGGCTTACATGCCCTGAGAAGTTCGTCTTGAGATATTAAGCGAGATCCAACGGAGTCACTAACACCAAGTACTTCGTTTTTGAACTTGCTATCGGAGTAGGTATCTAATTTGTTAAGTATACGTTTCCATCGGGTCTCTTCCTGATTAGCAGGCAGGATAACTTGGGGGACATGAAAAGCTTTTGTATAATAGTTTTCTTTCATGTCTACCCATAAACCATTAACAGGGTTAACGTAAGAGGAGCAGTGTAAGCAAAGTATACCTTTCTTACCTACTCCTTTAACGTCTCTATAGAAGGAATACTTATCACATGAATCACATTTTATACACCATTCACTTTGAGAGCTATTATCCCAAATGTACTGTATGGTGTTTTCTTGTGTCTTAGGTGTTCCCATATAAGAGATGTACCCATACTTCGAGTTGGCGAGACATTCGTTTACTACAGGCACTACAGCTTCGTAGTCTATGTCCTGCACCTCGTCATAAATAACTCTATCGGCAGATACACCCCGTACTCTGTCAGGATCATCGGAAGCATAGTTAAATAATAACTCACTTCCATTACCTAATACTTTTAAAAACACATTATCAGAAGTTACTGCTCCCATTAGCTCTTTTACTGCAGGGCTATGACGCACTAACTTAGATACTCTAGTGTTCGAAAAAGTAGAAGTCTGCTTTAGCGTTGGAGCTATATACAGTGTTTTAAAGTGAGGTATTGCAACGCTTTCACAAACACTGAAAGCAGCTGCACTAACAGACTTACCAACTTGACGGCCGCACATTAGTAAAGTGCTAGGCCACTCGCCTTCGTATAGGGCGTGATAGAAGGGGTAGTCCCCTAAGGAGAAATCTTCTCCATCTAACATAAGGCTAGCCTCTGCTAGCTGTCTTCTATTAATATGAATCATAATAAGGATTTTCAATGTCTAATGAAATAAAAACAGAGCTCTCGGAAGAGCAAGACTATGCAAACAAATTAGGTGCCCAAGTGGTGCCCTTAAATAGATCTAAAGAGGTAATTCTAGGACTATGGTCTGCTGGACTTCTTCCTATCCTACATGGTGGAAGCGGCATTGGCAAGACTGCTCTAGCACCACAATTAGCTAAACACCTAGGGGCAGACTATCAGGTACATGATTGCTCTCTATTACAGCCAGAGGATTATGCGGTAGGCTACCCAGAAGATGGCTTCCTCAAGATGCTTAAGGCGCATTGGGTACAAAAAATCATAGCCAATGACGCTAAAGGTATTCCTACTGTGGTTCTTTTTGACGAGATTACTAGATACACTCCAGGTAGCGCTTCCGCCTTATTTGGTATCTTAGGCTCTCGTAAACTATATGACTGGGAATTTCCCAAGAGTTGCTATATCTATGCAGCCTGTAATCCTCAAACAAAGGGGTTCCAAGTGGGTGACATCTTATCAGACGAGGCTTGGCGGCGTCGTGGTTGTCATCTAGTAGTGAAGGCTGAAGTAAGCTCTTGGCTTAAGTATGCTAAGGCTAACAATTTCCATGAATATGTGATCAACTACGTTGAGTCACATAGAACAGAGCTCATAGATTTTCCAGCTAAAAACGCAGGTAAAATCTATGCTAATCCTGCACAGTGGGAAAAGGTCAGTAGCTTCCTGCTAGCAAACGAAGGTAACCTAGATACTACGGTACTGTCTACGCTTTTAAATGTAGATAGAGCTAAACACTTCATAAAGTTCACTCAGAATGTTGAGTGGCACATAACGGCGGAACAAATTTTACTAGGTAAGTGGTCGGAAAGCCTTAAAACCTTGAATAAAATTAAACAGGAACGAGTAGATCTGTTTAGTTCTATTATAGATAACGTCATTAATTTTATTGAAGAAGAAACACCTAATCCAGACACATGCGCTAATAATATAGCGCAACTAAGCACTATGCTTAGTCCTGAAAATTTAGTCATTCTCTATAACGCACTAGAAGGAGGTAACTCCTGTAGCTTAGATAATTCTTATCAAGAAAAATTAATGGGTGAGATACAAAAGCACAAAGACTGGGAAACAAAGATACTACCTGTTGTGGATAAAGCTCTAGGAAGAAATCTTAGTTAAGTAGTAATTCTACTAATAAAAGAACACGGGAGGTTTCTTTTATTTTAGCTTAGACATAAATTTACTTCTAAGGTTATGCATACATTTTAAGTACGCATCTACTTCTTCATGCTTTCTTAATTGTACAGAATTGGCTAATTCATCCTCTAGGGAATTGGGTAAGCTGTACATTCTGTTAAATTGGTTGCTGCAAATAGACATTAAGTTAGTAGGTAACTTAGCTAAGCCACTATTAGCACAGCACCCTGCCATGTATATTTTAGGTTCCTCGGCATACAAGGCATCTAAATTATTAAGGCCTTTGTACTTAGAGTATAAAGACTCTATTTCTTTAACCGTATAAGCTATAGCCGCAGGGCTAAGAGGTTCCCAAAGCTCCGGCACGGCCAGCTTTCCAGTTATAGATTGGGCTACACACATAAAGCCTTGTGCATCCCATAAAAATCCTGGATTTAATAACAAAGCTATGCTGGCTAACAACCTGTCTCTGTTACTAGCTTCAGGTAAGCAATCTAGGTCATCTAATTCTTCTAAAAGAGTGTCTATCTCCCAGACAAAACAGCTACCTCCCGTTAACATGTCTGCAGATATCAGCAAAGGTGTGGCGGGTACAAACCCTTCATTACTTAAGATGTCTTTAGCAGCTTCTGTATTGCTGTATTTGTTAGCTAAGGAATTCATTACTTATCAGTCCCTACAAGTTAAGTTCTTTTACTAAAGATTCTTTCATATCTTTAGGTAAGGTTTCTAGTATACTAGCCAACGCATCAGGTACGATTTCCCCTTCAGAAGTTATTTCCTCAACTATATCAGATCCTAATATATCCCCATACACAGCAGGATCTATTGCCAACAAAGAGGCTAGGGGAACTTGCTTCCCTAGATCTACCATAGGTTGCATAGCTACTTTAGTATTGAATACAGTACTTATAGCATCTGGTAGGCTTTTATTATAGTGCCTAGTCAAACCACCTAATTCATCTAATTGTTCTATAGTATTACTTAATTTAATTAGCTCTTCTCTAGATACAGAGTAATCAAATTTCTTAGTTATTGTAGCTAATTTATCAAAGGCAGATTTAGCTGATGAATTACTAGTACTGGCAGCCCGGGCTTCTAACCATCTAGTCAATGACTCTGGGTCGGATTGCACTAATCCTGCATATTTTAGAGTTTGGGTACTTACGTTCTCCCCTCTTGCATATGCTTCTTTTATTAAAACACTGGCGGCTTTATTTAGAGTAGTGGGTTTTAGTTTTGATTTGTTGTAAAACAACTGCTTCTCCGCCAATTTTATACTAGTACTAGAATCTATAGGAAGTTTTTGTTGTTCCTCTAGTAAGTATTTTTTAGGCTCTACTGTGCTACTAGCAGTTTTAGTTTCTTGGAAAATGCTGCTAGGTACTTCGTACAGAGCTAGAGCTGTGTCTATATTATCCATAATTTCGGGCGCAAGATTTGCTACTTTTATGGCATAAGCCTTTGACAATACTGCATCCTGCTTGGAGGCTAGAGGAAACCTTCTATTAGATTTATCGGCAAAACTATCTAATGGTAGGCTATCTCTGTAACTATCCCCTACAGAAGCAGTTTTTACGTATTCTCGTATATCAGGGTACGTACCTATAATGTTGCGTAGAGTAGAAAACGTAACGTCGTTATTTTGATCAATCATAAGGAGTCCTTTATGGGAAGAAGAAAGCCAATTAAAAGAATACAACATAAACCTAAAGTCTTAAATATAAAAAAAGACTTTAGGCTCTATCTAGCAAACTTAATGTCCACCAGCGAGTATCCTGAATTTAATATGTTCAGCTCTATAGCCTCAGGTTTAATTATAGAGGAAGATCCCTCTATAAATACATTTTGTATCACCGTAAAAAATAGGGTGTACATAATGAAGTATAGCCCCACTATGGTTGAAGAGCTAGATGTATTTGGTGCAGGAATAGTTCTAGCGCATGAGATGGGGCATGGGTTACTAAAACATGTGCCTCGCATGATTAGGTATGAGAACATGTTTAAGGAGGATAAAGATATGCTCCTTAAATTTAGGGCTGTTGTGCATGTAGCTGCGGATTTCAGCTTAAACTCTATGCTTATAGATGTTTGGAAGTTATTTACTCTAGAAGATCTAAAAACCCGTGTAGGTAAACCTGTTGAAGGAGAGGTCGAGTTTAATGGCAAGCCTATGAGTACTTATGCAGGTATCCATCCTAGTGACGCCGGATTACCTGTAGCTATGTCTATGGACTTCTACATAGCGGAGCTAGCTAAGAAAATACAAAACAACAAACAGAGCCCAATTCTATCCAACCCCGGCTCTGAGAAAAGTGAGGATAAAGAATCTAAGAAAGCTCTATCCTCTCCGGGAGATTTTAAATCTACTGTAGAGGCAATTAAGGGCATGTCTCCAGACCAGTTAGAAGAACTGCTGAAAGCTACTGGCACCGGAAAAAAGGGTTTACTAGAAGAGCTAGAAGAGGCGGGTGAATTGGAGGGGTACTCCATAGACGAGTTAACAGCAGACCTAGAAGAAGAAGCTAAAGATTTAATAAAGAAGGCCAGCAAGATCTCTAAATCTAGAGGTATAGGTTCAAATGACTGTCTGACCAAGTGGTGTGAAAAACAGTTACAAGAGCCTACCTTAAACTGGAAGGACCTATTACGCAGATTAGTATCTACGTCTAAGCCCGCAAGAGTTTCTCGTTCTATGCGTAGAGCACGGCTAAGAACAGCTTTAATCCCAGGTGCTATGCCTTTTCCAGGTAGAGTAAAGGTACCTGAGTTCAACATTGTAGCAATACTGGACACTTCAGGTTCAGTAGATGACTACATGATAAAAGAGCTTAACGCTGAACTTTCTTCTATATATTCTCAAGCAGGTACTAGTATCACCTTAGTGCAGTGCGATACTAAGATAAAATCAGTGGAGCCGTACAAAGGGTCTCTAGAGCATGTTCGAGGTAGAGGGGGTACTGATTTTAACCCACCCTTCAGATGGCTTGCTACAGGGGAGGGGCATTCAGCTGTACCTCCAACTAATATAGACTTAGTGCTCTATGCTACCGATGGCGAATGCCCTTTACCTGACATGAAAAACAGAGTTATTCCTGATTCTAAGGTGCTTTGGCTTATATCTTCTGAGGGTAAAGTACCTGATGAAAGATCGTGGTCAGGCAAACGCCCAGATAAGGTCTATGGCACATGTGGTTTTGGTAACTATATACATGTGCAGAAAGGTTAACTTATGAATAGCAACTATGTAGTGGCAACAAATGTCATAAATAGACGTCTAGCTAATAGCGGGGTTTTTATACCCTTTGTGTACAGAGCAGCTATAGGACATGATACCGAGCTAACTGTATTCACCTCTAACAATAGGGAGGTTTTAGAAGAGTTCTTAGCCGATACAACCTCTATATGCCTTATATCAGAGATTGACAGCCTAGCTGCTCTGGTCAACATGCAAAGTGTCTTGGAAGACTATGCTATGTATACCCGCAAAAAGCAAGTGAAAGAAGGAACTTCTTCTTTTGCGGATAACACTATCTTTCAATTCTCGGAAGATAGCCTTGAACCTAGAACCTGGGTTAGACCTAACCTAGAGATTAAACAAGAGGTAGAGAACTTTGAGGCTGCATGGAAAGACTGCCTAGCTAAGTTAAAGCAAGGTAAATGCTACTTTGCTTTCCCCCTACCAATATCTAGTAAGGCAGCTTTTTCTAAAGGGTATGGCTTAAAGAGTATTAAAGATTATACCGGCATAAGTGATCGCCATGCGATGATAAGTAATACTACTGCTAAATCCTACTCTAATCTTATGGGCAGTTGGGATCAACCCTTCAGGTGCTCTAAATCAGAATTTGTGAGCTTCAAAGAAGACGAGGGAGAGCTTGTTATTACCTATTCTTCCTGCCTAGCTAAGTGCCCTAAATTCATGGGTTACTATAACGACCGATGTGAGCTAGGCTCGTTTACTTGTATTTACTCTAGATTACAAGTAGAAGAGCCTGAGCTGCTTGAGGGCATGTATTGATACCTTTTAATCAATACACTCTAGTTAACAAACTACGCATACCTGCGAAACACTTGTGGTTTTTCTGCCTATCCTTGCAGGGTAAAATAGATACTAGTCCTAGTCTTTACAAAAAATTAGTTATAAGAAAAGGCAAGAAGACCCGTATAGTATGGAAAGTATCTAAATCTTTAGGGATAGTACACAAGAAACTAGCGTCTATGTTAGAGCACTACCCTAGCAATGGTTATTCTTTTGCCTACAAGAAAAGTCTATGTGCCGCAGACGCTGCAGCTAGGCTAGTAGGTTACAGGTATATGTATTCCCTAGATATTAAAAACCATTTCCCTAGCATAAGGCTGGCCTTAATACAGAAGTGCCTTAAAAGCTTTGGTATGGATAGTAGGTCCTCTTTCATAGTAGCTAGGCTAGCTTGTGTGGATTATAAAGGAATGTCTATACTGGCCCAAGGATCTAGTCTAAGTCCTATATTATCTAACATGGTTAGCGAGAAGTTTCTAGACCCTTTGGTGCTAAAGCATCTAGAAAGTTCCGATGTGTATGTTAGGTACTCAGATAATATATACATTGCAACCAACACCCTAAAACCTAGAGACTTCTTGTCTACGCTATCAAATGAGATAGCTAGTGAGTTAGGCTGGGTAGCGCATAAACTAAAGTATATGCCTTATTACAGACGTCAATATGTCCTTGGTTTCACAGTAAATTCTAGACTGAACGTACCTAAAGATACGTACAGCTGCCTATACGGGCAGTTATACAAAGTATCTACTACTCCTTACATAGAGGAGTTTGATAGCCTAAGGGCAAAGGCCCGTTACTATTTACCCTATCTAGAAGGATCTAAGAAAATGAAAATAAACAAACTATTAAAACTAATGGAGATTAATACATGAGTGTAGATAATTTTTTTACAATAGGTAAATATAGTACCATATGTTCTAAGGCTGATGGTGTTTACAGAAGTACCTATACTCCCTCTAAACATTATAACCGTACAAATACTTTTATAAATTTTATGTGCATTGATGAGCAGGATATCAGCTACATAGATACCCAGTTATCCACCGCTGTACCAGTAAACTTACCTATGAGTCAAAGGGTTGGGAATACCTTAGGTATCACTATAGAGAGGCATACAAACAAAGCCTTAACTATTGGGGGTGGAGAAGATAATGTCTTAGACACCGTGCTAAAGTTAGATAATCTAATACCTGATAATAGCTATCTCTATTGTATTCCTACAGCTACTTATGTGCTATATATAAATGTGCTATACAATATATTTTATCACACCCGAGTCGAAGGTTTATCTAAAGAGGAATTACCTACTACTTTAGAGGATCTTCTTAAGAAGTGGTGTGCCTTACCTAAAAGCTACAGAAAAGATACTGAATCGGTTTCTTTTGTGGATATAGTAACGAAAGTCGCTCAAATTGCTGCTAATAATAGCCTATTACAGGGACGAGAAGGCAATTACACTATATTCCTAGAGCAGCCTAAGTACCTAATGGCGGGTATACTTACTCTTATACAACGAAAGATAGAAGGAGTAGGTCCTAGTTTATTTGTGTCTAAGGTAGCAGGTGATTACTCAGTAACTGAGTTTACTGAGTCTGTTAAGCTATGCGTTAATATTAAAAAACTCTACAGCTCCTGCCTCTCTTGTCCAATAGCGGATACCTGCATACCCTCCCTAGAGGGATTGGAGAAAGCACTAAGTCCAGTAGTATTTAAAGAGAGGTCTTTAAAAAAGACTCTAATAGAGTCTGGTATGGAGTACATCCCACCTAGCATAGCAGCTTTCGAACCTAAGAATAGTCCTTCTGGATACTCTGGATACTACTATACTAGTAAATCTATTGGTTCGGTTAGGATGGAGTACAGGCCTTACTATTCTATAGCGGATAGTATAGCAGCTAACTTTATACCTGAAGAAACAAGAAATGCATTAGAAACACACAATACTAAGGTAGCTAATGTAAAGGAGTTTAAAGATTTTAAAGCGACTACTTGTGCTAATTGCGTTTTTAATTCTATATGCACAGATAGCTTAAAGCTAGATTACACGCACCTAGAAAAGCTGCAGAATACCTGTCCTAAGTATATCGAATACAAAGACTTAGAAATATCTAAAAAAGCTGTATTAGAACTTATACTTACTATGGCGACTTCTGGAACAGATCTTAGCCTACAAGTATCTAACTCAATACTAGATACTATGGTTCTAGAGATAGGCAGAACCCTCGCAGAAGCCACCCTCACCCCAGACGCCAAAAAAGCCATCCGCTTTATAGAATATATGGCTAATAGATATATGAATACATACAGGGGTATGCTTGTACTACCTACAAAACTTATACAAGTATTGAATAAGTACGCCAGGTATTTTACAATAAAGCAGGTTTATAAAGTTAAAGGAGACTTGTTTCACAGCCAATATGATACTATCTATCATAATTTAGGCATAGTACCTAGCAAAGCAGATGAATGGGTGGTTGTAAAGACTGATACACTGGATATGTGTAGGTCTGAGTTCCTATTACAAAGCTCTAGGGGTACCTTAGAAAGCGAATCCTTGAGTAGGCCTTTATTTAGTACTATAGGCTGTAAGGACTTTCTCTTTAACGTAAATTATGAAGATATAAAAAGCCGTTTGAGGAGCCCTAAAATAATTAAGTCTAAGCCTAATTTAGACACTTTATTACTAAATCTAGCACTGCTACTAACACCCGCAGAACGTATTATACGGTATGGGTGGGGTTACGGGTGCCAATATACTACCGTAAGTTTAGCCAATACTTCGGCTCTACTACCTCTGACTAATGCGTTCCTACTTACAGCTAATTTCACTAAGGAATCAGATCTGGAGGATCCTTCATACATCCTTAAATATAGTGCTATGCTGGATACTGCTATAAGTAATTATTGGGGGCACTACCGTACTAGAAAGTTATTTAGTAAAGATGTAGAAGCTCTGTCTAATGTAGAGTACAAAAAAATCCTAGCAACACAAGAAAAGGCACTAAGTAAAAGCCTTGTTTATATAATTTTTAATCTTTACCTAAGCAACCCTAGGTTTGACTATCCAAGTATAAAGTTACGGTTAATTAGAATGTTAAGGAGTAAACTATGATAATAGAATTATCAAAAATCTTAACTAAAGTACCTAGTGCTTTAGTGTCTATAGACAACCTATCTATGGAATTTTACTCAGCCACTGGTTGGGTTATAATAGAGGGCTACATAGTAGTAAACTCTGAAGGGGAAAAAGTAACTCTTACTGCAGTTACAATCCCAGTACAGCTAAGTAAAGAAGATATAAAGAATCTATTTTCTGTGACTAATAACTCCCTCCCCAGTAAGCGACGTCGGGTGCTTAAAAAATGAAATTAGATGCTGTACTAAATAACTCTAGCTTATTGATATTAGTAGGTAATTCAGAGGGAGTGTTATTTTTAACTAAAATTACCCAACAAGATCTAGATTTCTATGACTGGTTTCTCGTTATAGGTTTTTCCCACAAGAACCTAGCGGGGGATTTAGAGTTTATCAGTGCTCATAACAATGTTATGAGAAATTACTTTAATAGAAGTGATGGTTATGACCTAGACTTTAATCTATCAGACTTAATAGCCCAACAAAGCTGGGGTTATGCCGACGGCTGTCAACTAGTTAACTCCTTAGACGAGGCAGTTAAAATAGTTAAACAAGGATCTGTCACGTTTCCATCTTTTGTAGAAGGCCCTAACAACCGGGCTACCTTTTGCTTGGAAGCATCTAGACTAGAGTCGTCTGCTAGAATTCCTCTGTATTTTCCTGTAGGAACTTCAATACCTAGAGAGCTATTAGTTAGGAAGGTAGACTTACTAACTAGAATATTGATGTGTCTATCCAGCCCTAGCGCATTAAGTATTAATTATTGGGG
>Ga0208767_1001870_pt1 | contig 16325 bp, 13 predicted proteins | sample VirMetDEL_Mar_21_FD_184514 | JGI IMG/M metagenome (GOLD analysis project Ga0208767, IMG submission 184514) | Aqueous microbial communities from the Delaware River and Bay under freshwater to marine salinity gradient to study organic matter... | ecosystem: Environmental > Aquatic > Marine >... | reverse complement strand
ACTCTTCAAAGCAATCGCTGCTACCGCTGCTGTCATCACCTTCAGCCTGGGCAACGGAACGCCTGCACAATCCTTCGAATACGAAGTTGACCGTTTCACAGGCACGGAAACTTCTAATCACACTCAGAAAGGCTCTGGGTGTGTACAAACCAAAGGCATCAAAGGCAAAGCCAATCTCTGCCTGTTCATGAACAGCACTGAGAGTGACCGTTATCCCATCGTGGCGATTATGAAAATCAACAACGGCTGGGAATTGCTGGATACAGCAGACCGGAATGGCAGCGCACCGGCCATTGTCACTTTGACCAACGGTCAAATTATTCGCACCAAGGTTCCTGCAACGCTATCAACGTCTGTCGGTCACGGAGGCAGCGTCTACGAATGGGTGTGGCTTGCGCTTGGCAAAACCGATTTGCCAGTCAATCGGATCAAAAAGATTGAAGCGCAATACGGCTCAGCTGAGTTTGCAGTAACGCCTGACAGACAAGCCATCTGTGTACTGAACCGTGCCAAGAGCTGCTGATCATGCGTACTGACGTCGGGAAGCCTGATGCCCAAGACACGGGGCTGAAAGCTATACAAAACCCGCAAGGGAAAAGCAGGGGGCGTTGTGATTGTCGCTATCCATCTCCCGACAAAACATTCACCCCGTCAGCAATGGCGGGGTTTTTGCTGCTGAGAGGGGACCCGAAGCGACTGGCCTGGTGGTGGACGTCTGAAGCCGTCTTTGGACGGCTTTCTTAGTACCTGGTTTCTCCCCTGGCTCTTTTCAGTTTCTCAAGGTAGTCACTATCACGCTGTATAGATTCAAAAAGGGCTTGTTTTCTCTTTTCTTCTCTAAGTCTCTCTTCTTCTCTTCTAAGTCTCTCTTCTTCTCTTCGCTTTATCCTCTCCTTGTTCGCTTGAATTATTGAGATCATGACAGTAAAAATAAACAAGAAAGCTACAGCACAAAAAAGAAAAAGAAAAAACATCGGATAGATAAATAGCAGCACAAATACAAAGACTGCGATACCAGCAAAACCGTAAAAAGCTGCTACTGCTTCTCTCTGGTTCATCCTTCCAAGTTTTAATACCGCTATTATTTCATCTAGCTAGAAGATATAAAGTATGGCTATAGCAACGCTTCCCCTGAAGACAGACCAGCTAGAAGCCCTTCAGGCCATACTCCCGCCCACCGCCGAGGTGTCCGACATGCTGCGGGCCTGGCGTGGTGCTGATGCTTTGGAGCGGTGTGCAGCAACTCTGCATTTGGTGCTGCAGAACCTGGCGGTGGATCGCTTAACAGAGAACATCTCGCCGCAGGTTTCGCAGGCTTTCGTCAGGGGCGTTGTGACCTCGCCTTTCGCTCTACGGCGGCGCTTTGCTGCATTGCGGGCCATTGCCCGTTCATGGTCTAAGCGGCAGTTTTTGCAGCAACGTTGAATCAGGCTGGCCGTGCTGCGAAGGTTGGCGGCATCGTGTCCGCAATTGGGGCAGGTTGTGCGATACGCCACACGCCAACTTTCAAACGGTCCACCCATGAGGGCAACTCCGAAAAACGTCCAGCGGATGAACTCGGTACCCCAACGGGGGTCAGTGCCCGTTCGCACCTGTTTGACGCCCGATCTAAATCTGTCCCATCCAGTTCCTGAACCTGGTGGTCTCTTCTCTGCTTTCTCCTGCTCCTCTAGAAGCATGGGCATGATCAGCTCCCACCGGCAGCCGTTTACATCGCCTGGGCGGGGAAGAAGCTTCCCTGGGTTGTCGTCTCTGACTGGCATGATTTCGTAACGCTAAGAGTGAGGGTACCGAAGGGAGGTATCACGCTTACCGTTACATTGTAACGCTATCTGTAAGGGTCAAGCCCTGGGGGATGACGCTTAGCGTTACGGCGCAAGGTTCTGGGTTGGTTTCATCGAGAGCCGCTCAGGAGCAAAAGGGAGCACATGCTCCCCTCAGACAGGGCTCAGGGATCACCCTGGCCGAGCTGGTGGAAAACCTGGACCTAGCCACCGAGACCAGGGCAGGGAAGGCCGCTCAGTGGGACCTCTGAAGCGAACCATCCTTAGACATCTCTGGACGTCTTCGACACACTGGTGTGGACCATCCAGAGAGCTGCTTCAGGTGTCACGAACAGCCCCGAGGCAGGCCCCTCAGAACGCCCGAAATCAGTGAATCAAAGGTGAATCAAGACTGAATCAAAAAAACCCCGAAATTGGTGGGTTTTAGGAGCTCAGACCACCTGGTACGACTGATTACTCGCGTTGATTCACTAACCGCCGCCCACCTGTGACGCCTCGCCGCCCTCCTGTGACGTTTCAGCGCCCTCCTGTGACGTTTGATTCACGCGGGCCCAGTCATGCCAATGGATTACAGCGAAAAAAATTTGCAGAGGAATCTGAGGAACTCTTAGGAGTTCCAAGCTCACCCCACCTTGCGGTCGGGCTCGCCACATTGCGAGCAGCCAGACAGCCAGCAAGGCATGGGCCGACCTCTTCCAATAAAAAGAAACCTGCGACGCCCTCCGCGTCCAGCTGCAGCATGGGCACCTAAGCCTCCGAAGCCTGCAGCAAGATTCCGCCGGCGACACAAGCCAGGGGCAGCTGAAGGACAGCTGCTCATGCTCATGCCCGAGACCGTTTGGACTGAGCACGGTCCAACCCTCTGCGCTTGGTGCGGCCAAGAACCCACAGCCTTCAGCTCCGACGGAACTGGATGGTGTTTGGCTCACACCTCCCAGTCGTTGCTGGATTGAGCACCACTCTCAGCACCCGACGCGAACGGGGGACTGCTGGGTGGCCTCACGAAACGAAACGAAACCAACTCTCTGATTTGCGATGGATTCCAATCTGCTGAAGCTCACTGGACTCTGGAAGTCCGAAACCAAGGGCGGCTCTGTGATGCTCAAAGGCAGCATCCGACCAGGGCTGAGCCTTGTGGTCCTTCGCAACGACAAGGCGACAGGAAATCAGCCTGAGTACAGCGCCTTTTTGGCACCAAGCGCCAAGCGTGAGGGCGATGACCAGAACACCGATGATCAGGCTCCTGCTAAGCGGCCCTTCTGATGACCGCTGATCGCTCCCCACAAGACACCTGTGCCCTAAGGCTCCAGCAGCTGCTCACCATGCCCTCGGGCCAGCGGTGGGCAAAACAGTTCCTAGATGGGACCGAGCCGAGCTATCCCCACCAACGGGGAGCGATCACGCTGAGGGAACTGAAAGCGCACACCCAGGGCAAGACCACGGTGGGCCTGCTTCCTGATGGCCATGGCGGGACCTGCCGCTTTGGGGCCATCGACCTGGACATGCCCCGAGACGGGGAGACATTGTTGGACCTGCTGGAGTTACTCCAGGGTCTGCAGGCCGCGGCCACCGAGAGAGGGCTGAGGACGTTCTGCACCTTCAGCGGTCGGCGTGGCTTCCACCTGGTTCTTCCCTTGGCATTTCCGACGCCCTGGAGCGTTGTTCACCGAGCCCTGAGACGGGTGGCCCGTGATGTGGGTTATGAACCTGCCGAACTGTTCCCCACCAAGGGCAAGTGTCTGAAGCTGCCCTGCGGAATCCATGGAGCCACGGGGGCTTGGTCTGTAGTCCTTCCTGACCTGTCCAAGACGTCCACGGACGACCTGAGATGGCTTACTGATGACATCTCCCAGGGCTTGAAGCAGGCCCAGCTCGGGGAAGCTGTCGAGCCGAATTGGGAGGGACAGGCCGCCCTGATAGAAGCCCTCCAACCGTGTGGGCCTGATGCTCTGGAGGCTGCAGCTGGTGAGAGCACCGTTCCCGACCTGGAGCTGCTGGAAGACGGGGCCCACCCCCAGTGCATCACCGCCCTGGTGGAGCAGGGACCTAGAGCCGAGCACACCCTGAACGGAGAGAACCTGAACCTGGCCCGCTACTGCGCCCAGCGAGAGCTGGACGATGAGAAAGCCGAGGCCATGGCGACCGAGCTGTGGGAGGTGACACCCGAGGGGTTCAGCAAGAAAGACCTAGGGGCCAGCCTGAAGAACTTCCGAGGCAGTTTCAGCAAAGCTCAGGAGGGTGAGACCACCTACCTGTTCCGCTGCAGCGATATGGCCGCGGGTGGACCCGAGCAAGCCAGGAAGCTGGTGGCCCACGGCAGGTGCAAGGGCGAAGCCTGCCCGTGCTGGCCATGGGGCCAGGGACGTCCTGAGCCATCCCAAGACACGGCTGGAAATATCAGCAAGTTGGATGACAGAAAGCGGAAAGCAGAGTTTCCTACCGCATCAGAACGACCCCAAAACCAGAGCGAGGAAGACCCTGGCGAGATGCACGGGCGGACCCTGTGGCGGGCCATCCAACTGGTTCACGCTGAGGGCCGACAGCTAACCCTGAGCCTGGTGCTGGCCGCCGCTGAGCGGTTGCCTGATGACCCCCACCCGAACCGCCCTGCTCACCAGGTGGTGCTGGCCGACGTCCTGGCGGAGCGAGAGCTGCTGGCCGCGGCCCTGGGCCCTGATTCCGAGGAGGTGCTGAAGGCTTCCGTCTTGCTGAGCCCCTCAGGGTTCAATGCCAGGACCACGGAGGACTGGGGAACCTGGACCAGCGTCACTGCAGAGCAGCAAGCACCCCAGGCCGATACCTGGAGGGCTCACCTGGACCGTCTGGCTGACACAGCCCTGCGGGTGGATGCCGCCGACCTTGGAGCCGAGCTAGCCAGCAGCACCCTGGAGGGAAAGCAAGGCCCCGCCGATGCCTTGGCCCGAGCTGGTCAGGGTGTGGCTCAGCTGCAGAGAGCAGCAACCCCAGACCTGACCCCTGCTGATGACCACCTGGAGACGGTGGTGGCCGAGCTGATGAGCGTTGCCCCGCCTTCCATCCCCGTCCAGCACCCTGGCCTGAGCCGTGTTCTGGGTGGAGGGTTCCGACAGGGCCGCCTAATCGCTGCTGGCGGACCCCCTGGAGCAGGCAAGACCACGGTGGCTCTGCAGCTGGCAGACGATGCCGCCGCCGCTGGCGTTCCCGTGCTGTTCCTGTCGATGGAGATGACCCGAACCCAGCTGATGCAGGCCAGCCTCAGCAGGCTCAGCGGTGTGGATGGCCGAGACCTTGCCAAGGGCCTCACCCCAGGAAGTGCTGAAGCCAAGCGGTTGGCCCCTGCTGTGGCCCGCTATCGGGAAATCGCTCAGCGCCTTTACCTGGTGGAGGGTGACGCGAGGCACACCCCTGGACGTCTCGCTGCTCTGGCGGGACAGGTAAGACACCAACAGGGCCAGCCGCCTGATGCCCCCCTCTTGCTGGTGGTGGACTATCTCCAGCTGATGAGTCTGGGCCAGGACGGTGAAACATCCATGCCCGAGACCTTGCGGGTGGGAGCCCTTGCCACTGCGCTGAAGCAGCTGGCCCGCTCCAGCCAGTGCACGGTTCTGGCTCTGTCTGACGTGACCAAGGAAGCGATGCGCGAGGCCGAGAGCGGTGGACGGATCGGGCCTGGGGTGTTTCGTGATTCGGCCCGCGTCCTTCATGCCTGTGACACGGCCCTGGTAGTGCAAAGCGGCCAGGTTCCTGCACAGAAGGGCAAGCCATCCCAGAACCTGCTGGAGCTGGCCATGGCTGAGCCAGGGCTGAGCGATGACAAGCGCCAACAGCTGGAGAAAGCCCTACGGGAACTGCCCCACCCAGGAGACACCTACGCCAAGTGGACCGTGCTGAAGAACCGCGGGGGCCAGAGCGGTGGGGAAGTGTGGAGCATCTATCGCCGCCACCTGAGCCAGTACCTGCCCTGCCTTCCCGGTGAGGCCGACGCCAAGACCCTGAACAGCCTTGGAGGTGTCAATGCCTTCTGACCTGGACAAGATGCTGGCCCTGCTCAGCGGAACCGCTCCTGAAGAGCCCAAGGCAGAGGACCCGAAGCCCAAAGCGCAGGGGCCGAGCCCTTGCAAGCCTCAGACCGCCACAAGAGCCCCTCAGGAGCCTCAGGAGCAGCCACAGGGCACAGCTCAGGCTGAATCCCACCTGAAAGCCTCTGAGGCCGTTACAGCGCCATCTGAGAGGGATCAGGGTCAACTGGATTTGGTGGACCCTCCAATCGATTCCGATCCGTCAAAGCGCAAACGCAAGGCCGCGGCCAAGAAACCGCCCAAGCCCGTAACCCCTAACCCGTTTCAAGACCACCCAGCACCCGAACCCATAGACGTGGCTCTAGTGAGCACAGCCGAGGGCCTGCAGCACCTGGTGGACCGTTGGCTTGCATCCCCACCTGAACGGATTGGCCTGGACACAGAAACCACAGGACTGAGCCCCCTGCTCGGGGCCCGCATCCGTCTGGTTCAGCTGATGGCTGAAGGTGAATCCACGGCCTACGTGGTGGATGCCTGGGCAGTGGGCGATACCTGGGCCCGCATCCTTCAGCCGCTCATGGCCTTGCCGGCTACGGAGCTGGTGGCCCATAACGCCGCCTTTGAGGTGGAGCACCTAGCCGCTGCCGGCATCCGCATGAGGGGCCAGGTTCGGTGCACCCTTCTGGCGGCCTGGCTGCTGAGCCGGGGGGTTCTGCCCACCCAGCAGAGGGTGAAGGCCAAGGGTTCAGGGCTGGACCTGGCCAGCTGCTGTGGGCGGATGCTCCAGCTGGATGTGAGCAAGACAGAGCAGACCAGCGACTGGTCAGCCGACACCCTCACCGAGGCACAGCTGCAATACGCCGCTCTGGACTCATGGCTGGCCCTGAAGCTCTGGGAGAAGCAGCGGCCTGCTCTGCAGGACTCGGGAATGGTGAAGGCCCACCAGGTGGAATCCATGGCGCTGACCGCTGTGGCTGAGGCCCGCCTGACAGGGCTGACCTTGGACCTGAAAGAAACCAAACGATTGGCAGGCCAGCGAGAGGACCACCTTCTGCAGCTGCAGGAGCGCATCCACAGCCAGCTGGGAGTGGAGAACCTGAACAGCACCCGCCAAGTGGCTGAGGCCGTAGTGAGCCGCGGCCATGAGCTGCCCACCACTGAGGCTGGGAATCTGCAGGTGTCCGAGGACGTCCTGAGACCTCTCTACGAGGTGGACAAGGACCTGGTGCCAATCAAGGAAGCCCGCTCCACAGGAAAGGACCTGAGGACCTATCTGAGGAACTGGGTGGAGCTGGCCGAGGCCGATGAGGCAGGCCGCATCAGACCCCAGCTCAGGAGCAATGGGGCCAGCACTGGGCGGATGACCTGCCCGAAGGGTGAGCTACCGAAACCCACCACGCTGCAGGGTGCACCCACAGCCATGCGGCACCTGTTCACAGCATCTCCAGGCCATGTTCTGGTCGATGGGGACTGGAGCGCGATTGAGCACCGTCTGGCCGCGGCCATCTATGGGGAGCAGGCTTACGTCCGCATCTACACCGAGGGCCTGGACCCGCATTGCTACACGGCCAGCGCCATCTATGGGCGGGAAATCACCAAGGAAGCCGACCCCGAGGCCAGGGCTGTGGGCAAGACGGCCAACTTCGCCATGGGTTACGGCTGCGGGCCCAAGAAAGTCCGAGAGCTACTGAGCCAGGCCCAAGGCCGTGAGGTGAGCCTGAAAGAGGCTTACAAGGTCTGCGATGGCTGGGACAAGGCTTATCCCGCCCTGTCGAGCCTGCGGGACCGATTCCGTAAGCGGGAACCGTGGGAGGTGAAGAGCGCCCTGGGCAGGGTGATGGCCGACAAGCTGCTGACCAAGGGTGAACCAGGAGTTCACTTCAGCGGAGCCGAGGCCCGCCGCATCCGCTCCACCAACGCTCTGGCGTGGCCGATTCAGTCCAGTGGAGCCGAGCTGCTGAAGGAAGCTGTGGCCCTGCTGATGCCCCGCCTGTGGGATGAGCTGCCAGGGGCCCGCCTTGCTCACTTGGTGCACGATGAAATCCTGCTGGAGGTGCCCGAGGAGCTGGCGGACCAGGCCGCGGCCTTACTTCTGAAGGTGATGCAGGACCCAGACCTTGAAGCCCGCTACCTGAAGGGGGTGCTACCGCTGGTGGCTGAGGTGAAGGTGGGCAGGACCTGGGCGGAGACTCACTGAGCTGGGGTTTGAATGGCGTTTAGAAATTCAGCCGGTCATTTGCGGTGAAGGCTCACTTGGTTTTGGTTTCCGTATTGGCTATATGTCCGCTTGCCGGGTGCCTTTCTCCTGAAGAACAATTCAACAAGAGTCAGGCAGCTGAATACCTAGAGCAGTGCTTGGATTCTCCAGAAGTGCGGGCTTGCAAAGAGGCACTAAGCGGTTCCAAATACTTAAAAGATTCAGACATAAATCTCGCTAAGGAGAGTTTAAGGGAAGCAGAAAGAGAAGCAGAAAAGGAAGAGAAGTTGAGACTAGAAAAGGTAAAACAGGGCCAGATTGTTGTTAACAGCATAACTGAAAAAGTTAATTACTACCAGGATAATTGCCGGCAAACAGTAATCTCAAGAAATATCTTTGGCGAAGAGAATATATGGGAAACTTGTGTTGGAGATGATCTATTGAGTGGTCTTTTTGGCACTTGGGGAAAGGTAAACTCTATGTTCCTCTCAAATGAGATTTGGGACAGTCTCGACGAGAAAGAAAGAGACTCGCTGAAAGAGTGGTTAAAAGAGAAGAGAATCAGGCAACTCTTTGTCGGACGAGTCGTCCCGTCATATAGGTTTTCGGGAAATACAATTACTGTTGACAAGGCCGTTTGGAAAAACCTTTGAGGTAAGAAATTTGTGAGTAGTAGGTTGACGATCGTGAACAAAAGTGGCGTTTTGTTCACGATCGTTTTTTCAGATCAAAGGACTTCAGCTTCTACCTGTTTGGCAGGTGTCAGCACATTGCGGAGCGCTCCGTCAGACTTGAGACATCCAGAGACGTCCGCGGATGGCCAGTAGTGACATGAGCCGGAGACCTCGGATGGGCGAGCTGGCCAGCGTGGAAGTGAAACAGGTTCGGCCCTTGGTTCAGGTAGGCCAGGAGAGCGTGATGCTGGAGCTGGGCAGCAAGAGAAAGCAAGTGAGGCTCACCCTGGACTGGTTGCAGCGGTGGGGTGGCACGTTCGGCCCTAAGTCCTCAGCAGAGGCCAACAGCAACCGAGGCCGCGACAGCGTGGCCCGTGTTCTGGACAGACCTGATGAGCCCAGCCCTGACAGGAAGGCCGACCGCGGACAGGTTCCCGCCTGGCTGCTGTATTTCAGCTGCCCGAAATGTGGCCGCCGCTGCAGGAAGCTTTACAGCCTCAGGGCTCAGCACGATTACGCCTGCCCCAAGTGCGTCAAACCCTGCGATGCAACCCGAGACGGGGGCCCGAGCGGAGTTGGTGGGCCTGCAGCTAAGCGCGAGCGGGCCGTCATCAGCCACCGCCACCATGCCGACCGCATCCGTCGGGCCTATCTGAACCACAGCGGGCCCCTGCCTGGAATCCTGGCGTCATCGGCCCGGTGCATCCCCAAACCGCCGCGGATGACATGGCACCGATATGAGGCCCTGGTTCGGCTGGTGGAGGCCCACGAAACAATCGCCATGGGCCTGCAGCTGGGGGCCATGTTCGGGATGCTCAACAGGCTTACGGGAACCGAGGCCCACCCAACGCTTCAGGAGCGAGTGGACGAGCAGAACATGTTCCGATGGGCCAACAACATCCTGAGACTGGACGCCTGGGCCCTGCGGCAGAAGTCTTGGCATCGCAGAGGCAAGTCCCGAGACACCCCAGGAGAGGGAACTAGGGCAAAGATCGCCAGAATGGAGACGTCCACAGACAGCCGAGGACATGCCGAGACGAAAGACAGCTAAACCTCAGACCATCCAGCCGCTGACGGCTCTGCAGAGGAAAGCCGCGGCCCTTTTAGCTGATGGCTGCTCGGATGAGCGGGTGGCTGCTGAGCTATCCGTTCCGCTGGAGTGGGTGGAGGAAGTGAGCCAGGCCCTGCCCGTAGCCGCTGAGGTGGTCAGCAACCAGTGGCGGAAATACCAGGCCCACGGCCAACGCGCCCGCGCTCTGCTGGAGCAGGCCATGGACGTGGTGGAGGCAGAGCTGGAGGAAAGGCCCACCCCAGAACTGGCGCTGGCCATCCTGAAGAGCCTGAAGGTGGAAGCCCCCTCGGTGAACCGCCAAACCGCTTCCGAGATGTTGCGGGCCCAATGCACCCACGATGCTGAGGCCAAGCTGAGGGAAGAGGACTCGACCAGCGGTTTGGGCTGGGGGCTTATTAACGACACAGACAAGGAACGGAAAGCGCGGCACCTGTTTGAAGAGCGGGCCCACCTACTGAGCGCACCTAGTGACCCCGAGGCCGCGGCATGACCCTGAACACGTCAGACCTTCAGACCATGGAACTGGAGTTGAGACGGCTCAGGCTGGAGACGCCGACAAACGGGAGAGGCCAGAAGCTGCGGGAGCTGACGCTGAGGGTGGCCGATATGAGGAGGGCCTGCTGGGGTGACTGATTGGGATGAGCTGCTGAGTTCGCGAAGTCTCTGCCTCAGGTGGACTTGGCCGCAGAGATGGAACAGCTGAAGCTCCTGGCCGAGGCCGACCACATGGGAGAGCTAAGGGCCCTGATTGGCCAGCCCCCAAGACGGCCCGAGCCTGACTGGTGAGCCCAAAGCCAAGAAACGCATAATTCTGTCTGCAGAGGGTGAGCAGGTTGCCCCTTATGACAGGCAGAAATGCAGCTATAGCAAGGGTTCGGGCTAGTTGGTGCTGAGCTGGAGGGCCTTGGACTCCAGCCTAGGAGGGTGAGAACTAGGGCGATGCTGTGGGTCAGGACTAGGTGGGCCAGCTGCCCGAGGGCCTGCAGAGAGACGACCGCAACAGCTGCGGCCACGTCCAGAGGGTGGGTGTTATTCACGGTGAGAAAGGCTGATGACATCGGGGGCGGGCCATGCCCTGCGCTTCCGACCCCTGCAGGCTATCTCCTAGTTGTCTGATAGTCAGGAATATCTGGGGACTTCCCAGCGTCCCCCCACCTCACCATGGCCAGATACATCCGCCACCAAAGAACTACACGGCGTTGTGAGTGCTGAAACTGGTTGGCGTTATCGAATCTGAACTTCGTCAAAGGTGGGGTCGGAACCTCAGCCCACAGCCACTTCCACACTGCTATGGCTGCCCCAATCACTGCCGCAGAGACAACACCGCCGATAGCACCGCTGACGATGCCGATGGTGATGGGGCCCGTCATCGCTCCACCCTCCAGAACGTCTGACGACCCTGGCCCCGCTCAGGTGTGAATGTGAATCCGTAACGGCGGAACGCCCCGCCCCTGGGTGTAGTGCCCAGCAATAGCTCCACCTTGGATGTTGGTATTTCCCAGCTAAGGCGGGCCGCCTTGGTGAGGAAGGACAGCAAGCGGTCCAGGTGCTCCACCTCGGCCTGCACCAGGTCCTCAGGTGTCTCGCTGTCCTGTTCTTCCTGCAGGAGAGGCAGCTGCTGAGCCATGGCCGCGGCCAACGCCTGAGCCTGCGGAGCAGCCAAGGCACCCGCAGCCTTAGCGGAGGGGGCCGCACCGATGGAGGCCAGGAAATCCTCGGCCCTGTTGCCCTGGTCCACCCACTTGGCACAAGCGGCCAGCTGGTGGAGGTGGTCCTGGGTGAGGTAGCTGGAGACGCCCACCTTCAGTGGGGTTACGCCTGAGTGCTGAAGCCGCTTGTAGAAACCAGAGCGGGACAGACCCGACTCGGCCTGGGCCTGGCTGACTGGCACTCGGTCCAGGGTGGTCTCGGCCATGAGGGTGAGGGGGATGCTGGGACGTCTGGGGACGTCTCTGGACGATGCCGCTATACTTCAGGAAACGGAAAGGTTCATTTCCGACCGCCTTTTAGAAGCGTGAGTAGAGACAATCCTGAGACGTCCGTGGACATCCTTTCTATAAGCCAACTGGAAGACACACAAGGGCAAGCCATGGAGGCCGAGCTGATCGAGCCCGGTGAGCTGGTCACGACCGAGCCCGAACCCTGGGAAGAATCGGCGTTGGCCCTTCAGCTTCAGCTTCAGCACGTTGCTCAGGAAAGCGATCCGCTGGCCGATGCCCTTCAGGCAGAGCTGGGCCGCGAGACCAGAGCCGCCTATCAGAAGGACTGGCGAATGTTCACCCGATGGCTCGCTACCAAGGCCAGCGGTGTGGATGCCTCAGACCCTGCTGGGGTTCACCTGACTCTGGTGGGTTGGCTTCGCCTTGGTGATGAGGCCGCCCGCGGTCTGGTGGTCCGCTGGATCGCAGACCAGAAGCGTCAAGGGTTGGCCTCTCCGACCGTGAACCGCCGCCTGGCATCCCTGCGCTGGGTGGCCCGTCTTGCTGCCAACCGCGGCATGGCTGATGTCCGCCTGCACCTGGTGAAAGGTCTGAAGGCAGAAGGAAAGCGCCGCGACATGCGCGGGCCCTCAGGAGTGGCCAACCTCCAGGCTCTGGTGCAGAAAGCAGAACAGCTGGCCCTGGGCCGTGGCGGTGGTGGTGAAGCTGGCCAAGCTCGGAACCGTGCAGTGGCCCACCTGCTTCTACTGAACGGTCTGCGCCGTGGTGAGGTGGCCCGCATCGCTCTGGGTGACTGGGACCCCGCCAACCCTCTGGAGCTGGCCATCCGTGGCAAGGGCAGAACCGAGCGGGAGAGCATCACCCTGGACCCCTTGGTGTCCGACAGCCTGAAGGCATGGCTGGAGCTGAGACCCAGCTGGGCACCGTCTGAGCCGTGGGCCCCACTGTTCACCGCTCTGGACCCTGGAGTGCACAAGCGCATCGAGCGCCGATACCAGCAGGACCTGGCCGATGCCGCCGAACGCATCGCTGAGGCCCGCGCCATAGAAGGAAGCCCTCCGTGGCTGGAGGAGATGGGGCTGGCCTGCACCAGCTGGAGCTTTGGAGGAAATGCCATCTACCGCCTGGTTCGCGCCATGGGAGCCGAGGCCATGGAGGGTCGGGTGGTGAGCCCTCACCGCTTAAGACACAGCGCCGTAACCACTGCAGTGGCAGACCTCGGCTTCTCTATGGCCGACGCTCAGGCCCTGGCCCGCCACAAGAATGTGGCGACCACACAGAGCTACTTCGACCGCAGTGGAGAGCTGCAGGCCAAGGTCACAACAGGGCTTGCCGCCTTTATTGCTGGAGGGACCGATGCCAAGGCCAACTGATCCCACCAGCACCAGGCAGATCAAGGAGCGGGCCCGCCGCATGAAGGAAGGGGCCTGGACCCAGCAGGTTCTCTCCAACCTGGCTGGAGCCATGCTGCAGGCAGCACGGTGGAAAGCTTGGGAAGACAGTGGTGGAATCCCTTGGCCTGACGACAACCGCAGCAGCTGGCCTCGCCTTCCCGACACCCCGGGCGAACGGGTTGAACTAGACATCACCAGACTGGACCTGACGACCGCCGAAGGGTGGAAAACAATCAGGGAAACCAGCCCCGATCAGTGGGATCGCGGACAGCTCTGGGAACTCGCCCAAACCCTTGCTCAGCAACTAGCGGAAACCCTGGAGCACAGCCCCCTCCTGGGTCCTGCCTTCTACGACAAGCACAGCCGCCGAGCTGGGGACATGCTCACCACCGAAGAGCAGACCCTCCCCGTGACGGTTCTGACTGGCAGCTACCAATCCCTCTGGCGGACACCCAAGAGCCCCCTGGGCTTGCCGCCTATTGGCCACCCCCTGAGACCAGCGGAACCCGAAACCGCAGAAGTAACAGCCCTGAACTGTGTGGCCTGGGAAGCAGCCCGCGACCTTTACCGCAGCCTGGGAGGAAGCCAACCCGATGAGCAGGGACGCCGCGGCCTGGAGCAGCCCAGGGTTCTGCAGTTGTGGTGCGAGCGGTTGGGCCTAATAGAAGCCGACGGCACCATGGCGGTAGGCCCTCTCACCGATGAGGAAGTGAGCCGCATGGCCACGGGCCTGCCCTGGAGCAAGGCGCAAGCCACCATGCTCAGCCCAAAGGTGGAATACCAAGGCAGCGACGAGGCCCCAGGACATCTGCACAGCAGCAGGCAGCCCATGAGCCCGACCAGTGGAGGTTATGAGGCCCTGGTGTGCGTGGCCGATCACAGCAGCGCCGAGATCCTTGACCCCCTGGCCTGGGCCCACGTCCAGAAAGCTCAGAAGCTGCTGGAGACCCACGGCCCTGAGATGGCCCGGCTGAGCCTTTACCTGTCCATGCACGTCTGTGGACGTCAAGACCCCACCGCCCCGTTCCTAGTGAATGGAGAAGACCTGCTGAAGGACTTCGCTCTGGACAGCACCAGCGGAGGCCGCGGCAGGGTGGCCCTTATGGAACGGTCCAGGCGGCTGCGCCATCAGGCAACGCTGGCCCGCGCCTTGGACTTGGTGACGGTTCAGACCAAGGACTATCTAGGCCCAGCAGACGAGACCGGGAGACCTGCTTTTCGGCGTTGGAGTGGTCGGCTGTGGTCCGTGGAATTACTGGAGATTGGCACGGAGGCACAGCTAACCCTGGACGGTCAGACCACCATCCCCACGGATGAGGTGGTGACATCCCTGACGCTGCTGATCCGTCCAGGCAGTTGGGTGAAAGACTTTCCCGCCGAGAGCCAGAGCAAAAGCCAACAGCTCTGGTATGGACATGTGGCCACCTCTGTCTTAAGGCTCAGCCATGAGCGGAATCAACTGGCTGCAACCCTGGGCCTGTTCCTATCCACAGCCCTCTATGAGCGACACGCCAGGCAGACGGGTGAGGTGCGATTCCGTGTTCGGGACCTGCTGAGCAAGGTGCTGGTAGCCAGCGACCTGGAGCAAGCCGAAACAGACCGCCGCTATAGCGAGCGGTTACGAAACAGGTGGGTGGCAGCCCTGGATCTGCTCCACCACCGTGTGGGGTTCCGCTTCGCCTTCTGCCCTGATACCTACCCCGCCTGGGCGGTGCCCGAGGTTCTGAGGCAGACGTCTGAGGACATCCCTGGACGGGCCCCCCATGGTGCTCTGGAGCAGCTTCTGAAAGGACATCTCACCATCCGCTGGCCTGAGCCTGTGCTGACCCTGGCTGGAAGCAACAAGGCTGAAGAACAAAGCCGAGCTCTGCTGAAAGCCACCCCAAAGCCTGCCCAGAGGAAACGCCCAGCCCGAGCCACTCCGAACGGGACCCTCCTGAAGGAAGGCCGAAAAACTGCCCGCCTGAACCAGAGGGCCGCGGCCACCATCCTCGGAATCAGCCAGAGCACCCTCACCAGGCTGGAGACATGCAAGAGCCCTCTAGCTCGGAACGACCTGAACCGATACTTGGAGTTGCTCGCTGAGGCCAACCGAGCGCAAAGGTGGGGAATCTGAGCCCCGCCAAGGGTGGGGCGGAAATAAGGGTTTCCGTGTGCTGAGCCCTGTGGCGAGACCCCAAAGGGCGAGCGCCGCCACCATGGGAGGACGTCCTGAGACATCTGCGGACGAAGCTGCAGCTCTGGCTTAAGACCACAACAAGAAATTTGTCTGACACTGACAGAGTGCTGCAAGAATTACTCAGTGGCCTTAGCCAATCGAAATTCCAATGAAACTTGATAATCGCTACTTAATCCCTCTTGTCTCTATTGCAGGAATAGGAGGATTTATATCACTCATTAAGCTTACAGCACCTTCTGAATCAATGATTGCCAAAAACAATGAACTAATCACTCGCTGTATAGAGCTTAAAGGTGATACCCATAAATGTGATGATATTAAGGAAGGGAGGTTTGTGGGAAGTGACAATCAAGAGAATCTAGATACCGCTAAGAAATATCGCTCTGATCACCTTAAATTAGAAGCCAAAGCTGCTTTTGAAGCGAAAAAGAAGAAATCTGCTGAGATTAGTGCCCGGATCGAAGAGTATGAAGCTGAAGCTGCTCTTAAAGCGTACAATTCCAAAATAGCTTGGATTCCAGATGGGTTTAAGCAATGGGGTGATGGAAATAAAATTGCGTATCGACAAATAAAAGGCACTTGCAATATTTTCCCCTGTATTGACTATGAGGTTGTTACTAAAAACGGGTGTCCAACTTTGCTATACATGAAAATGGCCCTAGTAGATAAATCTGGACGAAATAGAGGAGACACCAATGACACGACGTCTGGTGTCAAGGCTGGCCAAATTTCAGTATTAAGGATGGAGCTAACAAATCCAGATGAGGCTAAAAGTGGATACATTACTGAAATCAGCTGCTACTAAGTTTCTTTATCTTCAGCGCAGGTACTTAGAGATCCTGGCTTCAATCTGATCAACAGCTTCGTCGATGGTGATCTGCTCCGAAGCCTTAGGAGAGCAGAAGCCGCTGACCTGGTGGTGGCCCTTCAGGCCATACTCCCTCCCACCGCCGAGGTGGCCGACATGTTGCGGGCCTGGCGTGGTGCTGATGCTTTGGAGCGGTGTGCAGCAACTCTGCATTTGGTGCTGCAGAACCTGGCGGTGGATCGCTTAACAGAGAACATCTCGCCGCAGGTTTCGCAGGCT
>Ga0208767_1001869_pt1 | contig 16338 bp, 20 predicted proteins | sample VirMetDEL_Mar_21_FD_184514 | JGI IMG/M metagenome (GOLD analysis project Ga0208767, IMG submission 184514) | Aqueous microbial communities from the Delaware River and Bay under freshwater to marine salinity gradient to study organic matter... | ecosystem: Environmental > Aquatic > Marine >... | reverse complement strand
ATCACCGAAGAACACAAGCCCCGCTCTGTCACAGTGATCACATGCGATAGCCGTGTGCAGGATGTGAAGCACTACTGTGAGGGCGAGGTCATTGACAAGATCAGTGCGAAGGGGCGCGGCGGTACGCGAGTGCAGCCTGTCTTTGACTACATCGAAGATCAGGGTTTACCTGTTGATAACATGGTTTATCTGACTGACATGGGCATTTGGGATTATCCCGATGATGCCCCTGATTACCCAGTGCTTTGGGTTTCAACCTATCCTGACTGCGATGATGCGCCATTCGGTCAGACCACCCGCATTGAGGTTGAGGCGTAAGCCTCACCTCTCAACCTGATTAGGAGACGGTTATGAATATAGAACAACATAAACACATGCAGTTTTTACTGACAGAGATAGATCGCCTTGCTGAAAGCTGGGGCGCACCAAATGAGTGGAGAAAACAGGCACTCAAGCACCACCGATATGCAATGAGTGGTGAGGCAGAAGCTTTTCAAGACAGCCTCGAGGATCTGCAAGGAACAAGTGCCAGAGCAGCCTTTGAATACTTTGAGCGATTGGTTGCAGCAGTCGCTCAGATGAGAAGAGACAGGAAAGACAGGCAACCTTACCACCCTGTCATCGAGCAAAAAGCAAAGTCAAAAGTGTATGCTGATAGAGTTTTGTCTGATCTGTTCCAGCGGTCTAGGTTCGATGTCAATTCGGGTACAGCGCAGCTTGATCCGGCAGACGAGAAGACACCATCATACCGGCGTAGCAACGATATAACAGTGCCAATAAGCTGGTTTAAATCTGTATACGAAAAGGATCTGTATGCTGTTAAGGCTCCAGAGGGTATGAGGTTTACGCTCAGTGCCAAGAAAAGAGACATCAAGTTCCTCAGACAGGACAACATAGATGCCTATCGCGTTGTGCTTGTCGGAACCAAGGATGGCATAGCCTTCACTGAAGATCGATGGCTGCTCGTTCAAGAGGGATACGAGAAGCGTGTGCATGCTGTCGGCAATGATGTTGCCAAGGCTCACAGTCTTCTAAAGCGTAGAGTAAAAGCTGAAATACTTGACCAGCTTTTGGGTGACCTTTAACCTTAGAAGTTCAATAGAACTTATGGGAGAATAACATGAATATAAAACCTAACCTGACTAAGTTTGAGTGCAACGCTATTGATGTTGCGCTCGACAACCTGATCGAACAGCTAACCGATCCATACAGCAAAGACAACCGCGAGAAATTGCAGTGGTCTTTGTCAGCGCAAGTTGCATTGCAGAGTGCTGTTGAGGACAGCATAGAAGACTATGCCGATGGGCGTGTTGATATCGGTTACGCTATCGCTAGATGCTCAGAGATTATGAGCGTCAACATACAGCCTAATAGTACATTCGACAGCATCATGATGCGTAAGATGTTGTGTGAGTTTATTGACGAGTTAACTAAAGCTAAGGGAGAATAAAGATGAGTATTGAATTAACACCGGAAGAGTATGATGCAAAGTCTTCAGAGGTTGTTGTCAAGATATCGGAACGGTTCTTGAGGCAAAGACTTCCCGATGATTGGCATGAATGGGAAAACGAAGTGATAGACCGTTTCCTTTTGGAAGAGGCTTTGCCCCCATTTAGATATGCCAATGCCGATGATATGTACGAGTTAATTACTGGAGTTGGATTAGATATCATGAACATCTTAGGGTTTAAAGATGCCTCAATTGACTATGAAGAATTGAGAAAGATAGAGGAGCGTACCAATGAACTATACGGTTAGCTGGCATACTGCACCTGAGTACAGGTATCGTGGCGTGGTTTACATGCCTCATGTTGACGAGCAACACAATGAGGATGGCTCGCTTGATGTTCGGAAAGTTTTCCATGACATCTATGATGAAACAAAAGTGGCTGGAGATTACGGGGTTGTTACCCCGATATTCTCTGCCGATCATTCGCCGTACAAGTTTATGAGTGAGGATGAGTTCCAGTATCACGTTGATATGATGCTGCATGAGTGTCCTCACTGCGGCAGAAGTTCAATCAAATAGGGGGGTGATCATGAAAGATTACATTCAGTTTACCGCCGCACTTATGCTGATGGCTGTAGGTGCTGGAACCTTAGAGACCGCCGGATCAAGCATGCTGCTTGGCACTTTACTTCTATATGGCGGAACGCTATGGTTATGTTATGCAACTGTACTTCTGGCGCGGAGAGGATCATGAACTTAGATGAGGCTAGAACAGCTTACAATTTAGAGTGTCACAAGTTGGGAAAGGTTCCCCTGCTTGTTGCCTCAATGACATACGACAGGATCAGTGAACAATATACATTGTCCAATTCAAAGGATGGTGACTTTGCTGATCTTGATGCTGGCGGGAAAGTCCTGCGTATGCACTGGAACATTACCAGCTAGGGTGTAGCGGGTTAACGGTAGGTGCAGGACGCCGTTGAGTCCAAGATCAGCTACACCCATTCTCCTTTTCTGGGTCTTGGATATCCTGTAAAACTTAGGGGTAGCACCTGCAAGTGCTACCCCTTTTTTTATTCCTGTTTTATTAGGCACTCGACAGTGGCTGCTGCATACCCAGCCTTATCCAAGAAGCTATCGTAATGCTCTGGCGTTTCAACAAGCCTAGCAGTTTTTACTGCATCCATACAAAGCCCCACCTCTATAGGCGTGACCTCTCTGTCTAATATAACTGACCATAGCTTTGCGATCCTAGTGAAGTTATCAAGAGGCGAGCCGTAATGATCCCCCCTTGCATCAATAATTTGTGCTGCTTCTTGAAGCAATAGCTTTCCCCTTCTCATCGTTCCCATTCCTTGTAAAATTTGTTAATGCTCGACACTATTTTTTCCACGCCATCGTTCCACAAATCTTTCATCTGCTCTTTGCTCAATGGCTTATCATCCAAAATGTTCATTAGAACTTTTGAAAGTTTTTCTCCGGCTCCATGTCTTACTTCAGCTAAACAACCACTAATTTTTTTACGCTGCATAAACTCTTTATTTGTTGGCTCTGTCTTTGCTGCGCTGTTTGCCCTTGGACTGTATGAAGATGCCTTAACGCCAGAGAGATTGGCTTTATAGTAATCTGATGCCAGCCTGTCTATCACCATGTACTGATCGATAGACACAACCTCATCGTTCAAAAGCTTGTCCAATATGTTTTGGTCAATCACTTTCAATCGTAGGGAGTGGCCCTTCCCAAGGAACTCTGGCCTCAGTGTGCAGTGGTTAGTCAGATTTGGCGATCCGAAGTCAGGCTTTGTACTACTCAAAACGGAATGTCCTCTTTTGCCTCAGCGTAGGTAGTGGGAGACAGCATCTCATCATGGTATCCGGTGTGATATGTTGATGTCGTCCTATCAAAAAACAATTCTGTATGTCCCTGCTTTCCAACCCAACTAAACCTACACTTCCATATGTGTATCTCTGATCCAGATGTCTCCGGCTCAGGCCGGTGAACCGACAGGCCAACGTCTGCCTTGGCAAACCAAGCAGCCGATCCAGATATATCATAGCCCTTTGGTACAGGAACCTTTCCATCTTGACCACGCAACATCTTTGTCGGGTGCGCTACAAACCATAGATGGATGCCATGTGCCTGAGCAAATACGCGAAGCTGCGTTAGCATATCGGAGATCCAATCGGTCTCGCTCTGATCACCCTTGGTCTTAGCGATGTAGTTGTATGGATCAATGACCGCACCCCTGATGCCGTGTCTAAGGACAGCAATCTTTAACCGCTCGACTATACTCTCAATGGTAGACTGCGATCCGTCAGCTTGGTACAAAAAAGAAAAGTGCGCTTGAACAAATTCCTTTCCTCTCTTCAGCTCTTCAGTTGTCATTCTTGGTGTAAGACCAGTGAAGAATGGTTTCCTGATATGCTTGCTTGCCATCTTTGCGATATGCAAACGCGGCTCGTTCTCGAAAGAACATAGCGCAAACTTCCAACCCTTTGATTCCGCTAGGTTAACTAGTATCTGATCTATAAATTCAGACTTACCTGATGACGGATGCCCAGTGACAACAGTAAGCTGACCATCAACGACAGTGTAGAGTTCATCTACATTGGCATAGCCTGTACTTTCACCCTTGCCCATTCCCTTTTCAAAGATCTCATCAACCTCTTCATAGAAATGCTCCGCATCATACAGGCCGGAGACAGGCCAAGGCTTGCAGAATGCTGCAAGATCATCAAGCTTTTTCTTGCCATGCTTGGTAAGCACATCGTTGGCATCCTTGCAATCATCAGGCCACTCAACTTTCCAGCACCTGTCCTTGCCGATACGCCGCGCCATCTCCTCTGCCATAGCCTGACCGGCACTGTCTGCGTCTGTAGCGATAACAACCCTGTCGGCTTTGTCTATTTGTTTCTTGGCATTCCATAGGAACTGAAACTTGTTGTCTTCATGTGGGTCTATCTTGCCATCAACAACCTTCATGACAGCACCATTCGGCACTGACACAACGCTCTTATAACCGCACTCCAAGAACGAGAGGACATCCATCTCGCCTTCACAGATTATCAGCCAGTCGTTGCGATCAACATTATCAATATTAAAAAATGATTGTGGGCTACCACTGCAAGCAAAGCCCTTCTCGCTCAGTGATCTAATCTTTGCCGCGTAGTTTTGCCCCTGATTTGTGTAGGGAAAAACAAGACACTCAACCTCCCCACCCACGGCATTGATGTAGTGGGTTGTGGATTTAAGACCAGCTAACTCCGCTGTTGTTTTTGATATGCCACGTTCAGAGAGATAATCAACTGCACTCTTGGACAAGTTGTCCCAATCTCTCTTCACGGCAAGCGGCATGGCCTTCTCCTTTTTTATTGGCTGGATGCGATCTTCAATAGAGATCACGCCAGACTGCTGGCAATGCCAACACTGGTACATGATGCTATCCATTTCGATCTTGATTGATAGTGTCTTCTGGTTTTTCTTCTTGCGCTGCGACTCACAGCTTGGGCAGTTGATCTTGTGCTGCCCACCCCCAAGCTTTATGGCTGCGTTCCTCAGTGATAACTTGTCCATAGTGCCTCCCTATGATGTACAATACACACCATTATGTTAAACAGTGAGCATTGTCAACACTGAAATATTGAGCCTGTCGGAAGGTTACTAGTTATATATATATAATATTATACTAGTAACTTATAACTAGTAGGGTAGTTACACTAGTAGTTTATAACTAGTTGCCTTGTCGCTCAATAGCATCTTTAAGTTTTCTTCCAATAAATCTTGCGATGGCTGGCTTGCTTTCGAGTATCTTGTAGAAATGTTTCTTTGTTTGCTCAGGGTGGAGCGCGGCAAAGTCACAGACATCATCAAAGTCTGGTGTCTCAAGCCATGTTATGACAGCAATCTTATTCTTCTGATCGTCCAGATACGCATCCGAAATAGCTTGGGATATTACCTGTCTCCAAAGACGACACTCTGATGATTGTTCTTGGGTTCCCCCGATCCAATCCCCAGTATATATGCTTCTCTTTGACCTGTCTGTCATTCTCGTAAATCTTTCCTTGCATGCAGTCTAGTATCAAACTCTCATCCAGATCAGGTCTTCTGGTTGAATAGTAAATCAACATCTCTACACACACATCACATGTAAAAAGTTTATCTAGCCTGACGCACTGGGCATCAAACATCTTAACATAGTTTCTGGCCTTGTCTGATTTAATTGAGGCTGGCCTACCTCGTATGACTACAAACTTCCTGCTATTGGCTTTCGATGCTGGCTCACCAACGATTGTGAATAGGTGTGTCGGCCTTGTCATAGCACCCCCAAAAAAAGTAGTTGACTGTATGGTTAGCCGTGGTATCTTATGGTCTAGGAGGACGTTATGAAGATAACTAACACACACAATCTACCAAATGCATTCGTTGAGTTTGCCAGAAATGACAAATACAGTAAAGGTAAAGCTGACATATCAGCGACAACATTAATTGATAGCCCAAGAGTTAGGCTTATGCGTGATCATTACGCGGGTGACAGACAGGTTGATGTAGCTGATATGATCTGGCCTTTGTTTGGCACTGCCGTTCATCACATACTGGAGAGCGACAAGTCTGATGATGTGATCCTTGAGGAAAGGCTGTATGCCACCGTAAATGACTGGACTATATCTGGCGCGATTGATCATCAGAAAATCAACAGGACATCTGTTGAGATTACAGATTACAAATGCACTAGCGTTTGGTCTGTCATTCATGGCAAGCCTGAGTGGGAGAACCAGCTTAATGTGTACGCTTACCTAGTCCAGAAGAACAAGGGGCTAAGGGTTAGCAAGATACAGATCTGTGCCATACTCAGGGACTGGAACAACCGTGACGCAAAGTTTAAGCCTGACTATCCAAAGGCTCCTGTTGTACTGGTTAACGTACCCATTTGGTCAGAGGAAGACCGCATCAACTACATCAAGGAGCGGGTGCAGTTACATCAGGATGCACAAATGAATTACGACTTAGTGCAGATGTTTCCACCATGCTCAGATGAAGAGACATGGAAAAGGGATGATGCTTGGGCGGTAAAGAAGAAAGGTTTGAAGAGAGCCATGCGCGTATTCAATAACGAAGCAGAGGCTAAGGATTTTTCTGAGGCACAAAGTGTTGCAACAGAAATAGAATACCGAGCCGGAGAGTCGGTGAGGTGTAATGGCAACTACTGTGGGGTTGCTGAGTTTTGTTCACAATTTAAGGGAGAATAGAATGAGTGAAGTGTGGAAAACTCTTTCACTAGTCGATGTGTCTGATCATACAGAGGAAAAGAATGGTCTGACATATCTAAGTTGGGCTTGGGCTTGGGGCATAGTGAAAGATCATTATCCCTCTGCTAAGTACACCAAACACCTACATGATGGGGCGGGTGGCTCTCGTCCCTACATGCTGGATGAAAACGGATACGCCTTTGTTACTGTATCGGTTGACATCGAAGGGAATAGCCAGACTGAGGTCTTGCCTGTCCTTAACCACGCCAACAAAGCTGTCGCAAATCCAGACAGCTTCCAAGTCAACACCGCCTTACAGCGTTGCCTTGCTAAGTGCTGTGCCATGCACGGTCTTGGGCATTACATCTACGCAGGTGAGGACTTACCAAATGGTGCCGAAGCAAAGCACACTATCACTTCCGCTGATGGAAAGAAGGAAGAGGTTGAGGGTGTGAAGCTGGTAGCTGAGGTGTTTAATACCTTCATCCCTGATTGCCAGACAGTTCCAGCACTAAGAAAGTTCTGGTCAGATAATCAGGGTGCAAGATCCGCCTTGGAGAAGGGGGATAAAAAACTTTACGAAGAAGTTCTATCGAACTTTAAGCAACATGCAGATACGCTAGAAACAAAAGGAGAAGCGGCATGAATGACTATCCACCATCAGGAGTTCTGTTCCAGAACGACAGAAAGAAAAGCGAAAAAAGCCCAGACTACACAGGGCAGATTGAGTTATCGGATGAGGTTGTGAATGACCTTGTTGAGCAAATGAGCAGGGGTGTGACAAAGCCCAAGGTCTCATTGATTGGATGGAAGAAAGTTAGCCAGAAGACTGGCAAGCCATTCCTTTCATTGCTTGGCAACACATATGAGGAACGCCCTAATGGCGCTGCTCAACAGCAACCACAAAAGCTTGATGACAACATTCCGTTCTAAACGAGTGAGGTCAAAGAAATATCTACAGACCCTGCGAGGGAGACCGTGTTTGGTCTGTGGGTATGGCGCAGAGGCGCATCACATTATGTTCGCAGAGCCTAACGCTATGGGAATGAAGGTTGGAGACAACTGGTGTGTGCCTCTGTGCCACTCTTGCCACATGAAGCTACATGCTTTTGGTGATGAGAGAACTTGGTGGGATCTACAGGGAGTCGATCCAAAAGAGTGGGCTAAATTAAATTGGGAGAAGTTCAATGGTAGGGGCAATTGATAATGTAGCTAAGGCTATATCACAAGCGCAGGAAACTTTCGGCACATACCCAGTGCCACCTGAGTTCCTTGCGGAAAGGGCTATACTCGCTATGAGATACCCGACAGATGAAATGATGCAAGTATTTGCAGCCTTACCTCAACATCACAACAGACTTGATATGTGGTGCGCCATGATTGATGTGGCTTTGGGTAGGGTTAAATTGGTTGAGGAGATGGCAGATGAAGAATGCGGCTGACATGACTGTTGAAGAGTTCGGACTTGAGTTGAAGGCATTGAACGAAAAGGTTCTGGACTACAAGGCTCAGTTTGAAAATGGGAAGGTGGATAAAAGAAAGTTCCCAAGAGAGACAAGGCACTATCGAAATGCCAAGCGTGGAAACTTTCAAGGCAGCAGTAACTGGTTAACTTTAAATCCATCTATGCATAGTTCAAGGAACTCAATAGTGAGACAGGCCATAAATGGTTTGAATGAGTTAAGGAACAGCGTGAACACTGGCACTAAACAAAACATTTCGAGGATAGAAAGATGAAACAATTAAGAAAAGAAAAAGATCTTTGCTACTTTCCTACAAAGGGTTTGTGTAGCTTATCTAAAACGCTGCCCGAAAAGTTTTTCCCCGACAATCCTGAGAATGTGTTTCGTCAGGAGATGGTCACTTGGGAGCGCACCGATCAAGGGATAAAGCGCATGACGCATGTCAGAAACTTTACTGACAGAGATCATTACGATGAGAGAAAGTCAGAGTTCTTTTTAACGGAGAGTCCACATGGAAAATGATGACGTTGATGTTAGGAGTGCAGCGGTAAACTTTGAGGCTGTTAAAACATCAATGTCTCAAAGCAAGCAGGGAACCATACTGAGACTTGCCCTGCACCCAAACGAAGTGCCGCCCAGTCTTCACACTGACTGGGTAGGCTCTCGCTACATGGTAGCGATGGTCAAATTAGACGATGAAGATAAGCCAGAGATCAGCGATCAGCAAAGAGAGGTTGATAGAATGGTTGCCAGTGCTGGTATGCTTTGCAGGAGTGATGAGTTCGCTGAGTTCCTATATGAAAGAGGATACATGCCAGACACTGATTACATTGAGAGTAGCTTTGGGGAAAGGGAAGTGGCTGTTGCTGAGACCCTGAGGTCAACCCTTGGCATAGAGAGCAGGGCAGACTTGAAGACCAGTTCTGAAGCTAGAGAAAAGTTTAAAGAACTTACAACGGAGTTCACAAGATGGAAACAGGGGTATCAAAAATGACAGATAACAATGATCTACTAAAATTAGTAGATGTGGCAAAGCTTCTTGCTGTTAGCAGGACTACTGTCTATCGTATAATAGAAGGTGACAAAACATTTCCAAAGCCATATCAATTTGGTGAGCGCACCAGCAGGTGGGCTAAGGATGACATTCTAAACTGGATTGAGGAGAAGAAGATTGCGCCCACGTTACGAGAAGAAGGCTGACTTGACTAATGAAGTTGCGGTCATGGAAGAACTTTCAAAGAAGTTCGATTGCACTTATTACAAATTACCAGTCAAGTACGGAGTAGACTTTGCTGCTGTAAGGGATGGCGTGATCGTGGCGTTTGTTGAGGTGAAGTGTCGATCAGTAAGCAAGGACACTTACTCAAGCTACATTTTATCTTTGGGTAAAGTGATGTCGGCATGCAACCTACAGGCCGTGACAGGCATACCTGTTATACTTGCGGTGCGATGGGTTGATGCAACTGCTTGGACAAACATATGTCAGCAATTCAAATATGTCATAGGGGGAAGGAAGGATCGTGAAGACTGGCAGGACATTGAGCCTGTGGCGTCTATACCTATGGCGGCATTCACTGAAATATAAGATCTTTACCACTATGATGGGCAGGGCATATCTACTGGATTGCCACTGCCCATTTTTTTTGGAAAAAATATATTAAGGCTTTGTGTTTTAACACCACTGGAACACATAACACTGCTGTAGGTCACCGTATCCCCACATCATACATGACCCTGTTTGATCTTGTGACTATCTCTTTGATCCTCTCATTGATCTTCTGGATCAAGTCAGACTTGCGTTCTTCTGGTATGCGTGGTGAGTTCTTGATCTCGTTCTTCTTCCTGATCAATCTGTTCCTAGCGTTCTCAAACCCCTTGATCAAACCATAAATCCTTAGAAGCTTTGCGTATTCTTTCCTGATCTCGTTTGCTTCCTCAACCTCACCATATGATATAGCTGTCTCAAGTTCCTTACGCGCTCTAAGAACCTTGTCCTTGTTCTCAATGTAAGTACCCATGTCCTGTATTTCGGTGGGAGTGGCAATTACTTTTCTGACAAAAGGAATTGTCTCGATAAGTGTACCCTCGAAGTCACCCTGTATTGCATCATAGATATTCACAGGCGCTTCAATAGAACGCTTAACAAATGCACCAGTTGCACCTGTCAGGTAATTGAACCAGAACTCCAAAACATCTGGAGACATATCAACATACCCCGGAGTTACGCGGCTGCCTCCTGTTAGTTTGTTAACTTGGTCAGCAATAAACTTTGGTATAGGCCCAGTGTTGTTCCAGTACATTTGACTGTCTGGCTTTGCCAAACCAAAGGGAGAGCCTTCTTTGTATATCGGTGCGCCCTTGTAGTCCTTGTTGATTGCCACGGAAAGGAACGGATCAACTACAGTTGGGGCAAGGATGTTTTCGTAGTCATCTATACCTGAGCCAAGTGGGTTAAGAGTTTCAAGAACCGTACCAGCAATAGAGCCAGTAGCTTGGCTTGGAGTGTACTCACCTCTAGCCAATCTGCTCACAGATCTTCCGGTGTTTACCGCCATGTTTAGTCCGTATGAAAGCGGGATCGCAATGTACTTTTCATCGGTTAGCCCAAACGTGGGCAATATAAAGTTATGCTCTAGTTCGTAGTCACCAATCTCATCGTAGTCACTCTTGCCATCCTCGTCCTCATCACCTGACATTGATCCAAGGATCATGTCTTGCATGAAGCCATAGACCAACAGGCCAAGCCAAAGCTTTCTAACCTTAGGCGAGCGAACTGCTGCGTTAGTTAAAGCCATTGTGCCTTGCAGTGATGCATTATAGAAAAGGAACCAAGCATTCATGAACGCTCTTTCCTCACCACCCTTGGCAAAGTTAACAGTAATATTTCTTGCTGCTTGAGCTGCTCTCTTTGTCGAGTAGCCTCTCTCAACTAATTGTTTATAAAGGGAAACACGCACACCGTTCTCAACTGCTGTGTTCCAATCATCTAGGAATTTAATAAGCCCACTCTGAGTGAACTTGTTTTTCATGGCACCAAACTTCTTAGACAGACCATCATTTGATATGTCGTTAAGGACTGACCTAATACTATTCATGCTGTCCTGTAAGTCAGACATCTGGTTTGTTGCGTTCTTGCCCCCGTTGTCAACAAACTCTTTGTACCAACCAGACCACTCGCTTGATATATTCCCTGTTCTTAGGAAGTCACCTATACCTTTGACTGCTGGGAAGGCTCCGGCTATCACATCTTTTGTTAGACCCTTTTCATCATACTGGCCTAGGTTAACTCCGGCTGCCTCCAAGTCTCTTGGAAAGTTCGATAGAACAAATTCAGGGTTCCATGATGTGTTCATGTTTGACAGTAGCCGATTCAACCCAGCCATGAACTTGACAAGACCGCTCTGACTTTGCGGTGTCATTGCCCCATTCATAGCTCTTGCTATACGGTCGTCAAAGATCTCAACATGCTTGTCCTCACCATTGATCTTCACAGTCAATGTGTTGTTTGGATCAGTAACCTTATCAACAATCTCTGCGTAGTCAGCAGTATCAACCTGATCGCTGGCTACCATGTCATAGAAGGCCTTGCCAACCTTGTTCTTCTCAGCCCTTTGGATAGTTAGCATGTTCTGTGCCATCAGATGAGACACTATGTCAGTGGCGTACTCAGTGCCACGGCCCTTCATGCGAGCATCGTTACGCCCTCTGGCACCATATAGATTAGGCGTTCTCCTTGGCACATTGCCAAAGTCGTCCACTGATTCTTCTTCAGGGGTTAGGGTTCCTCGTAACGGGACATAGAAGCTGAAGTTTGTTGGCTGCCATTTAGACTCAGGGTCAGCGGCTACCTGTGCGAAGTCAGGGATAAGGTCACCCTCTTTACGGAAAGCGTTTGTGCTTTCAACAATCTGGTCAGCTATGGATGCAACCTCATCAAGGCTCGCCTTCAAGTCAACTGGCTGACCGTTCACCCAAGACAGTATAGTGTCTGCCTCAGCATCAGACATTCCTGATCCATTGCCGCGCTTATACTTATCTAGGATGTACCTGTTTCTTTCCTTGGCGTGTCTTGCATATAGGTAAGCATCAGCAATCACCTGCCTTGGGTCTGCCTCTGTTGCTAGGTAGTCTCTAATATACTTGGAGCCAATAGAGTTCAATTGAACTTCTGACACATCAATGTTCTTCATAGCCTCCGCAATAGGCTCGAAAAAGTCTTGAGTGTTATTTGCTATCCTAGCACCGGCCACACCCTGAGAAAGCTCTTCCTGCATATACGCATCAAAGGCATCGATCATATCGTTGTCTGGGTTGGAGCGTATCTCATCCAGCATTTTGCCAAGCGGAAGCATAGAGTCCTGATACTTAGTCAGGAACCTTTCAGATAACCCTTGAGCTTTTTGCTTGCTGACATTACCGAATGTCGCGCCACGGATTACCTTGGCAAGGATGCCAGATGCGTTGTCATAAGTGTGGTTCTTTGCCTGTTGATCTATCCTGTTAGACAGAACCTGAGTTGGCATAGAGTAATTACGATCAGGGGCTACGCGAGCTACGCTTCGCTTTCTTCCTCCAGCATCACTGACTGCGCCTTCTTCTGGTCTATCTGTTTCTGTAAGCTCAATACCAGTTCTCTCATACGATTCTGCGGCACCCCTTCTATCATAGACGATCCTTGCGTCTGATTCGGGGAGTGCTTGCGCGATGGTGTCAACATTGTAACCTTCCTTTTCTAACAGAGCGATTGCCCCATCTATGTAATCATTGTCATCACCCTGACTTTTCTTAACCCCATAAGAGTAGAAGAGGTTCTTTTCAGGATACCACATCAACGCTTGGAAATCAGCGTTAGACATTGAGATGCCAAGATCCTCTTGTACTATCTCTCTTGCCCGATTAGCTATTGCTCTCATTACCTGACGTTGCTTAGGAACACGCGGGTCTTCCTGCATTTCTCCACCCTTGCGGGCGTTCTCAAGTTTCCCAACGTGACCACCTATGCGCTGGAACAAGCGTGACTTGAATGGAAGGAATATTTTGTTGGGGTCTCTGTCCCTGTTCCTCTCAGCGTTGAGCAGGTCGTTTTTTGCTTTCTGTATTGCGGCAGGATCTCCAGACTGCTCTGCAATAGCTAAAGATTCCTTCGCTGTTTTGATGCTTTTACTTAAGCGCTTATACACTCTTTGAAAATATCTATTAACCGCATACGAGAACTCATCTACATTTTCTGGTGTGATGATATCCGCATCAATCTCAGCCTTTGCCATACTGATAATCGTGGACTCTGCATCAGACACAGGGTTGTTTGAGAACTCAATGATCTCAGACACACGCTTATCGAATGTTTCAGGACGCTCTGGATTGACAAAGGGCTGACCGCTGATGCGATTAAACATCCGCATCCACCAGCGATCCATAGTGAGAGTGCTAAAGTTTCCAACTAAGTTCTGATAAAAACCCTGACCGATCTTTGGACCCAGAATGTATGATACAAAAACTTCAGTATCTGCTGATTCAGCCCCGCTGTCTTTGTATCCCAGCTTTTTCAAAAGAGGGTTCTTTCGCAACTCCCTTACAGTCATCTTTTGATTTAGAAAATCTTTAATCTCAAGGTCTGTGTATTTAAGATCCTTCATTGCATTGTAAAACTGGAATGCTGGGATCATGCTCGAGCCTTGGTCTCCGTATCCCTTTTCGATAAACCTACCAGTATCTTTCCAGTTTCTGTACTGCTCCGCTGCGGCTTGCCAGTTACCAATAACAGGAACGCCGTTTGATGTAACGGCAGTGGCAAATATGAATGCGCTTTCAGCATTTGTATTGGGCTTGATGTCTGGGAATAATATAGATGTAATCCGCTTGGCAGTGTCGAGCGTTCTGTCATACCAACCAAGGGCGGTCTTGTCCCGTGACAAAGCAACCTCAGCCTCTGCCGCCATAAGCCGTGCTAATGTTTCCCAGTTATCTGGGTTGTCCCAGTTCAGAACCACGTTACCACGATCTTGTTGCATCTTTAGCACAGCAGTCTGCATAAGAAGGCTGCCGTAAGGAGCCTGCTGGACATAGTAGTTATTTTCTGGGTCACCAAGCTCAGTGTTCACATTGTTGATTGATGTTAAGGCTATCTCTGCTGGAGACAGTCTTGCTATTGAAAACTTTTTAAAATCAGCAATGTCAGGCTTAACCTTAATTGGGTTAAACATAGCCGCCACCAAACCCATTGGGGTGTTGGTGTAGTAACCAGAGTATCCAGCATCAGCAACCATCTTCTCGGCTTGAGTCAGGATGAATCCTTGAGGGTCACCCCAAGAAAGCTCCATAACCCTATCGGTTATCATGCCATCAGCTTTAGATTTGAATCCCTCTGGGTCTTCTTCAAAGTTGTACATGTCCGCAAGGGGAACATCAGCAACATATACATTGTCTCCGACAGAATACTCCTTGGAGTAGCCACCCTCTTCACCAACATTAAGGCCGTAGTAACTTCTTGCTGGATAGTCCTGCCGCCAAGCTGATGCCTGCCGGTTTCTCTCTTGACCTCGCATCCTGTTGTTGGAGCCTTGCTCTTCAGGGTTAACGATTTCAAGGTTTGGCAGGGGTGAGTAGTGGGTAAGGCGCACGTTACCGTTGGCGTCTGTCTTCGGGGTAATGGCTACTGAGTAGGCTCTGGCAGCTAGGTTTGCCTCGGCTTCTCTTTGTCTTTGATTTTCAATCCTTGCCGCTCTAAAGAGGCCACTAGCTCGCTCAACACTTCTTCTGTATTGCTCTGCGGTGTCACTCCTATAAATACCGGCTTCTTGGAGTTGTCTGATTCCTTCATCTGTAACTATCTCCTGTCCATACGGCGGCACTCTCAAATCATAAACAGCTATTTGCTTCGCCGCCTGAGCAAAATAGAGTGCCTCTGCCTTATCGTTTACTATGAGTGTGTTGTCAAGGTAATACTTGCCATTGTCATTGTTGAGCCAGCCTCCAAGGAAAACCTCTCTGTTAAATATTCCTGACATAGCCTTAGCGTTTTCGATATACTCCCTAAGAACATTGATTGGTATATCCCTGCCCACAATAAGTTCCGCGTCCTTAATTGGAGCAACTACGATACCACTATCGGGGGTTCCTATCGGGACAGAAATGCCTTGAGATGTTATGGTGAATCCGTCTGGGTTATTTTTAATAAATTCTCTTATTGTATTTAATCCCTGAGTCCTTGCTACCGAATACTTGAAGTCAGACTTAGGCGCAAACTGTGGGTTCTTTGCCAGCACAAGGGGGCCAACTTGCACAACTAGATCGGCTGATACAACAGGCTGAGTTGTGGTGCGGTCATAGAAATAAGAATGACGCTCAGGATCAAAGCCAACCTGCACAACTGTTGGGTCAGCCAACATCTCTTGCGCCACGGCAAAGGCATCGTCTGGCGTTGCGTATTTAAACATGCCATCAATTGTAGCAAACGGTCCTTTGGCAGCGCCCTTAGCTATTCTTAAAGCTGTTCTGTCGCTTGCTGAAAACTTAGCATTAGTAACAATCGCTGTGCTTTCGTGGGCAATTGTTCTGTTGTCTTGACCGTGGATAGTAGGAACCCACACACCCTTCTGTGTATACGATGGTATATCCAGTCTTAGTTTGACGGGAGTATTGTCTTGTATCTCTGACGCTTTTCCCACCTTAGCCTTTTTCCCTTCGGATAAAGCGGAGACCATCTCTTTTGTCGTAGCTGGCGCTGGTACGGTCTGGTACGGAATGATCGGCTTGAACTTATTAACTCTCTTGTCATACTCATCGTAGGTTATTTCGCCATCAGAAAGTTCATTTGCACTTTTCGTTAACTCCTCTACACGTTTGGTTACGTCCTTAAAGGACATGCCTATACGTTCAGCAGCTTGCTTGTCGATGTCCGGTGTGTGGAATCCTGCCCTGATGCCAGCAGTGGAATACTTAGTTCCTGCTGGAACCGCAGAAGCAGTTTGTAGGTTGCGCTGCCTGCGACCAATCTTGCCTGATTGGATGTTGTCAAAGATAGAGGCGGCATCTGTAAAGCCAGCATCCCTGTGGGCGTTGAATATAGACTTAAAGAACCTGCCAATCTTCTGGAAGATTGTCCTTGGTCTGCCCGCAACTTTGATCTTGCCATCAGCATAAGACCTGAACATTTCAGCGACAGCTTCCTCTTGCTGAT
>Ga0208767_1001868_pt1 | contig 16338 bp, 16 predicted proteins | sample VirMetDEL_Mar_21_FD_184514 | JGI IMG/M metagenome (GOLD analysis project Ga0208767, IMG submission 184514) | Aqueous microbial communities from the Delaware River and Bay under freshwater to marine salinity gradient to study organic matter... | ecosystem: Environmental > Aquatic > Marine >... | reverse complement strand
TATCTTACCGGCAAAGGCAACTTCAGGGACGAGGTTGCTACCACCCTTCCATACAAAGGTAATCGTAAAGACAACCGTGTACCTGTACATAAACAATTACTACGTGACTTCATGGTCAGTGAATGGAATGCACAGGTTGTTAACGGTATGGAAGCTGACGATGCTATTGCTATCAAGGCTACTGAGCTAGACCACAAAGCAATCATCTGTTCGTTGGACAAAGACTTCAAGCAAGTACCGTGTCCTATGTACGACTACACCAAAAAGATTTTAACTCCAGTTAAAAAAGATGACGCTGTTCGTTGGTTATACAAGCAAGCGTTGATGGGTGATCGTGTTGATAACATTCCGGGCATCTACGGTGTTGGGCCTAAGAAAGCAGATAAGATTATTGATCCTTGTACGACTGAGTGGGAATGCTACAGCACTTGCCTGACTCACTACTGGGACAATAACTTAGATGAACGTAGACTGTTAGAGAGTCTTAGTCTTCTGTACCTGCTGCGTTCACTTGATGACAAGTATGAGAAGCCATCGGAGATTTAGATGAAAGAGTACATGGTAACAATGTGGGAAAGCTCAGATCAAGACTGTCTCAGAGAACTAGTTTGCTTTGCAACAGAAGAAGAAGCTTTCGAATGGGCAATGAAGGATATTGAATTTTACGGAGTCGGTTCATTTCAAATAGATAAGATAGACGTAGATGAAGTTTGATTCTAAGTTTGAGAAAGAAGCCTACGCATTGATGGTGGGCTGTGAGTATCACCCTTCACAAACACTAGAGTACGTACTGCCTAAGACGTATGAGCCTGACTTTGTTTACAAGACAAAGAGTAAGACCATATGGATAGAAGCTAAGGGTAGGTTCCGTACATCAGATGAGGCACGTAAGTATGTCTACATTGCAAAGACGCTTAGCTCAAAGGAGGAGTTGGTATTTCTCTTCCAAAAACCAAAGACCCCAATGCCCGGATCCCGCAGAAGAAAGAACGGTACACGCTACACAATGGAAGAGTGGGCAGCAAAGCAAGGATTCAGATGGTACACCCTCGACACATTACCAACAGGATGGACAAGATGAGACACCTAGTAATACCTGACACACAGATAAAACCAGACAAGCCTCTGGATCATATGCTCTGGGCAGGTAAGTACGCCTGTGCTGTTAAGCCTGACACCATCATACACATAGGTGACCACTGGGATATGCCCTCGTTGTCATCGTATGACGTAGGTAAGAAATCCTTTGAAGGGCGTCGATACTCTGCTGATGTTGAGGCAGGTAACGAAGCAATGCAGTTGTTTACAGATTGCATACGCGCTGAACAAGCACGACAGCGTAAGCTCAAGAAGAAGGTATGGCGCCCTAGACTTATCTTTACAATGGGTAACCACGAGAGCCGCATCGAACGTGCTGTTGAGAACGATGCTAAGCTAGAAGGGTTGATGAGCTATGAAGACCTTAACCTCAGAGGATGGGAAGTATATCCCTATCTTCAGCCAGTTATTGTGGATGGTGTCGCTTATTGTCATTTCTTCACTAGTGGGGTTATGGGTCGCCCAGTATCAAACGCAAAGCTACTGCTTCAAAAGAAACATATGTCATGTGTTATGGGACACGTACAAGATAGAGATATCGCATTCGACAGAAATGCAGCGGGAGAAAGAATGACTGCACTGTTTGCTGGTATCTACTATCAACACGATGAGGAGTATCTCAATCCTCAGACTAATGGTTCATGGTCAGGGCTATGGGTATTCAACGAGGTAACTAACGGTTCTTTTGATGAGATGCCTGTATCGATGACGTATCTGCGGAGGAAGTACGGTGCTAACTCTTGATGAAATACTAGAGCGTGTCGCTGCTAGGTACGATGAGGTGACTATCATGGAGGCGTTAGAGATAACAGCCGAAGAGTTAGTAGAAAGATTCTCAGATAAGGTGAACACTAACAGTTGGAAGTTTGACTTGGAGGAAGAGCATGAGCATTAATGATGCAACACCAGCAGAGTGGGACGCATTACCAGCAGGACAAAAGAAGTGGGTCAAGGTAGACGTAATTGATAAGCCAGAGCATTACAACAAAGGTGGCATCGAAGCTATCGACTACATTAAACAACAACTAGGAAAAGACTTTAGTGCTTACTGCGAAGGTAACGTACACAAGTACATACACAGGTATAAATACAAGAACGGAGTAGAAGACTTACGTAAAGCCCGTGTCTATCTAGAGTGGTTGATACAGAGTATGATAGAATGAAGGTTGTAGAGGGTAGTTTCGGTAAGGGCAAAGAGGATAAAGATGAGATACTAACGTCTGAGTTTCTTTCTGCTTTTGTAGTTAGAGCAATGCAACATGAAGAAGAAGGTAAGTCATTCAAGGTAGCTGTTATCATGTATGAAGATGGTGAGATGTTTGAAGTAGCATCTAATGAACAGTATCCAGATGGTGTCTTTATGTTATTACAATTAGCATCACAAGCAATATTAAATGAAACACTAGGAGTAACAGAATAGATGGACGCATATCAACAATACATACACAAGTCACGATACGCACGTTACAATGCAGAAGAGCAACGTCGAGAGACATGGGAAGAAACAGTCAATCGTTATGTTAACTATTGGATTAACAAAGGACACCTAGAAGAAGCTGATGCTTCAGAGATTACTAAAGCTATCTACGATCTAGATGTTATGCCTAGCATGAGAGCGTTGATGACAGCAGGCGAAGCACTAGACCGTGACAACGTAGCAGGGTTTAACTGTAGCTACCTACCCATTGACCACCCTAAAGCATTTGATGAGATGATGTACGTACTCATGTGCGGTACTGGTGTAGGCTTCAGTGTCGAGAGACAGTACATAGCCAAGCTACCTGAAGTTGCGGAGAAGTTCCATGAAACAGACACAGTTATTAATGTTGCAGATTCGAAAATCGGATGGGCGAAATCGTTTAGGGAGTTGGTATCACTTCTTTATTCAGGTCAAATTCCCCAATGGGACGTTAGCCGAGTACGACCTGCGGGTGCCACACTTAAAACTTTTGGAGGTCGTGCAAGTGGTGCAGAACCTCTCGTCGAATTATTCAAGTTCACGTCCGGGTTGTTTCAAGGATCTGCTGGACGAAAACTTACGTCACTTGAATGCCACGATCTTTGCTGCAAGATCGCCCAAGTCGTAGTAGTAGGAGGAGTAAGACGATCAGCACTTATCTCACTGTCTAACCTGTCAGACGACAGACTACGCAGGGCCAAGACAGGTGAGTGGTATCATGCTAACCCACAACGTGCGCTGTCTAACAACTCTGCTTGCTACACAGAGAAGCCTGACTTTATTGCTTACCTAGAAGAATGGAAAAGTTTATATGAATCCTACTCAGGAGAACGAGGTTTCTTCAGCAGAGTTGCTAGTCAAAAGCAGGCTGAAAGGAATGGCAGACGAGATGCTACCTACGATTTTGGAACTAATCCATGTAGTGAGATCATCCTCAGACCCAACCAGTTCTGCAATCTATCAGAAGTTGTTGTCAGGCCAGACGATACGCTCTCTAGCCTCAAACGAAAGGTACGCATTGCGGCTATCCTTGGAACTCTACAAGCTACCCTTACAGACTTCAGATACTTAAGGAATATCTGGAAGACAAACACAGAGGAAGAAGCTTTACTAGGTGTATCACTAACAGGTATCATGGATCACCATTTACTATCAGGACGAGGTGACAATGCAAAGCTTAAGAAGTGGCTCACAGAGATGCGAGAAGAAGCAATTGAGACTAACAAGCGGTGGGCTGAGAGACTTAACATTAATCCCTCTACAGCTATTACTGCAATTAAGCCTAGCGGTACTGTTAGCCAGTTGGTTGATAGTGCTAGTGGGATCCATCCTCGTTATAGCGAGCAATACATACGAACAGTACGAGCAGATTCTCGTGACCCTCTTTGTGCTGTCCTAGAGGCTGCTGGTGTCCCTGTAGAGACAGATGTACACAGTGCTAGTACCAAGGTATTTAGCTTCCCTATCACCTCACCAGAGGGCGCTGTGACAGCCTCAGACATGGGTGCGATAGAGCAGTTAGATTTGTGGGAGTTGTATCAGGACTACTGGTGTGAGCATAAGCCTTCTATGACGTGCTACTACAGAGATCATGAGTTCCTTGAGGTAGGGCAGTGGCTATGGAACAAGTTCGATAAGGTATCAGGTGTTAGCTTCTTGCCTTACTCAGACCATGTATTCCAACAGGCACCTTATCAGCCCATTGATAAGAAAACCTACAAGCAAGCAGTAAAAGACTTCCCCACTGAGATCAACTGGGACATCAATGAGGAGTCTGATATGACTGAAGGCAGTCAGGAGCTAGCTTGCACAGGAAACAACTGTGAGATTTAATATTACACTAGTTGTACTAATGTTATTACCTGCGTGTACTGTAGTGTGTACCTCTGAGCCTGAATGGAGGTGGCCTCAAGACATAAAGAAGATAGAGTAACCTCTGTCGTTACCACCTACGTCCTCTGGCTTCTCTTTAGGGTCATGGGACGTGGGTATTCCTTCCTTCTGCATCTTCTTGATGCGATCTTTAGAACGCTCACACATACTGTGATAGTCAAGAGATGTGTAACTTACTGTGTGTTTATCATCGTTCATTTTATTCTTCCTTACTAGGCTTGCCTAAAAGTTCTACAGCTACACCAATTGAGTTTTTTAAAGCAGGTACTTTCATGATATGGTCAAAGGCTTTGTCTACATCCCCTGTTATCAAGTCTATACCGGCCGAACCACCTTGTTCAATTAAACCACCCGCAGGAGCAATAGACGTAACAGCATACTCATAAGGGTTAGCTTTAAACCGATTCCACTGGTACTGGCTAGTAGGAGCTTTGTTTAAAGTAAGAACAGAAAGAGGCTGATCTACAAGTGCCTTAAACAAAAGTTCTTCACCTGTTATTGGATCTTCACCAGCAGAAAACGCAAAGTCTCGTGCTTCATCTAGAACCGCATAGCCTACACCTGCACTGGCAATGTACAGTGCAGAGAACTTAGCAGCATCCGATATGTTTCCATCTATTAAATTATCTAACACTTTACGTCTTAACAAAGAACGCTGTACAATAGCAAAACCCATAAGAGTGTAAAAAGGTCTTAGCTTAGGGTTTAAACTCCAAGCAAGAGGTCTACCTGTAATAGATATAAGTTGTTGTTGTCCTAGTCCTGCATACGCAAGAGTTGTTACAAGGTCTAATTCTTTATCAGACATAGCCTCTAGATTAGTACCGTGTTTCCTAAAAGCATTAATCATTCGGTACATTTCTTTTTCAGTAAAATAACCACCCCACTTTTCTGCAAAGCGTCCTTGTCTTGCTATGTCATAGCCATTTTCAATAACAGAGTTCATTACAGCTTTTTTACCAATAGCGTCCATGCCTGAAAACAAAGTCCACTTCATACCTTTCTCAAGACCTTTAGCAGCTATTCTGTTTGCTTTACGCAAAGCATCAACATCTCCTGCCATGTCAGCAAGATTGTCCATTAGTTTTTGAGCATACTCTCCTTGTGTTTGTCTGCTAAGTCCTGTAGTCAAAGGATCTACATAACTTTTACCTGCTTGAAAAGCTCTTGCAGTACCTTTAATAGATGCCGCCGTACCGTTTAACATAGGAGAAACAAAAGAGTCGTGAAGGTTAAGCACAGCAGACTTCAGCGACATAAGAGTACCGCCATAAGACAGCGTACTTAATAGTTGCGCCCATGCTGGAGGTATCATCTGAGCGCCTGCAACAACATCATATATAATATTGACACCACGCTCTGCTACTTCATCAGGTAAATCCTGTGCTAATCTTTGAGTCATACGAGTAAAAGCTTTATCAACAACTTGTTCGGGAGCCGCCTCAGTTCCTAGACTGCCTACATCCATTCTTTTAGAAATATTATTTAAAAGACTGTTTTGATTTAACAATCTAAAATCAGTAAGGAAAGGATTCTGATAATCTAAAATCATTTCATCTGTAGCTCTTGCTCTATTTTTAAGAGCTTTTTGTGACTGATCTTGCTGAACCTTAATAAAATCTCTACCGCTTTTTTTAGCGTAGATATCGTCTGATTGTGTTGCTATAACTTGAACGTGTAAACGATCAGTGTTAGTTAGTGACTCTTCACTTAAGTTAAAACGCTGATTTGCAAACACTCTAGCGCGAGCATCTAGATAGTTAACGACGTTACCTATTTCTTCTTCTACAACACCTGCTTTTTTCAGGCGCCCTAGAAATACTTGACGCTTGTCTAAACCTCTAGCATAGTCAAGCATAGCTTTTGCAGCCTCAGTGTTAGTTCTCCACGCTTGTACTACAGGAGCTAATGGAATAACAAAGTCATCAAAGAACATATTCATTTCACGTAAAGAATCTTCAGAAGCAAGTTTTAGGTCACCAGCTAGTTGAGGACTAACATTGTAGTACAATGTATCTTCCGCAGTGTCAAAATACGTACCTACTCTACCCATAGGCTTAGTAGCTTTACGACCAAGTTCATACACTTTAAAGTCTTTAGCCTTATCCAAAACTTTTAACTCTGGAAACTCTAGCTCGTTTGCTAGTTCTTTTCTAGTAACAAACTCAACTTGAAGCTCTTCTATTTCTTTTGTGAAGCGTTGAAACTGTTCATCAACAGCGGTCTTAATCTCATCAAGACTTCCTACTTTACCTACGCCGGGAACGTCATACCCTGCTTGTTTAGTACCAGAAACAAATACTCCACCATATTCATAACCACCTGCTACTTTCTTTGGCTTAGGTAGTGTTTTTGATTGGTTACGTGCCTCAAGCTGTGGACGATAAGCATCATAAAGCTCGCTAGCCTTTGCTGTTATCTCTTCTGGTGTATTAACTACAACAGGAGAATCATCTACAGACACTGTCTCTTTACTTTTGTTTTTAACAGTAGTAGATTTAGCAACTATGTCAGAAGAAGAAGGCATAACTACATCTAAAGCTTTGCCAAAAATACCACCAGTAGCTGCAAACAGCATTCCTTGCTCTAGTCGTTCTTCAGCAGTTTCACCTGTACCTACACCATAAGTTCCTAATTCAATAGCCCCTTGTGCAGACAAAGACTTAACACCAGCTTTTGTTAAACCCCTAGATAAACCTACACCAGTACCTACAGCTGGTAAAAGCTCTCCATAAAAAGCTGTCTTAGGGAAACGTCTTGCAAACTCAGACATTTCGCCACGTATATCTGCAAGAGCTTCTTCGTAAGGCTTATCAGAAAACATAGCTTCAAGCTCTTCACCAAATCCTAACGTGAAAGCTTGTGCGGTAACTCTTTTAAAACCAGTAGCTAGTTGTTCTTGCTCTTCTTTAAGAAAAGAAAGATAATCATCCCGCGCACTTTGCGTAACAGGCTCGGAAGATTTAGTTTCTTCTACTAAAGATTCATCTTCTAACAGTTTAAGATATTCAGATCGGGCGCTCATTTACATACCTTGAGTTGTTTTAGCACGATACTTACGCATTTCGGCTTCTTCTTTCTTTATTTGAGCTTCAGCTTCAGCTTCAGACATACCTTCATCAATTAACCCTTGTTTATATATATTTCTCTTCTCTGCCTTTTTAACAATTGCTTCCTTTCTTCCTGTTTCTAGCTCAGGATCGAATCCGGGCCTGCCAGCTGTTATAAGATTAAGACCTTCAACTACAGCTTGCTCTGGGTTATTACGTAACTCAGGCTTTTCAAGCATTAAGCTAGTTATAAAGTTAACAAGTTCTTTCCTGCTATCACTACCTTCTGAATATTCATCTTTAATTAGTTCAGGCAAATCTTGACCATACACACCTTCGCTTGGGCTTTCTAAACCACTTACATGAGATATAGCAAGTCCAGCTTCTAGCTCAACACGATCTTTACTGTTTCTTTCTGATTCTTGCCGCTCAAAATCTTTTTCAATAAGAGATATAATATCTTTAACTGCTCGTTTTTTTGCACCCGGAGAAGCAGTAGGTGCTTTAATAGTTGTTAAAGCCTCTAACACTGAAGGGTTGTTAGCTAAACTAGGATTGTTTTTAAGGTACTGAGTATGGTATGTTCCTAGATTTTCTGACTCTACTGCTTCTCTGTTCAAATCTCTTAGCTTTCTTATATCCGTTGCTTTTTTAAGAATGGCTGCTTTGTCTTCCTCTGGTAGCTCTAAAGCATCAACAGACTCATTTATTGGTAGAGTGCTGTTACCAAGAATAGCCGCTCTGTTTGCAATTATTGCTTTTCTTTCTTCTGCTGCTGCACTAGCTTCTCGTACTTTAACTGTATATGCCGCATCATTCCTTGCTTTAATTTGTTTATCAGTTCTACCAGAAATATCAGAAAGAACAGTACTACCTAAACTACCTTCAACAGCAACACGCTTCATTATTCCTTCAATACGCCGTGCTTCTTCTTCTCTAGGTGAGCTTCCATCAGAAGGGTTTAGTGCTTCTTGGCGAGCAAGTTCAAGATTAGCAACACTAGTCTGACTTCCGGTTTTTACAGCAGTGCTTTTTAAAGCTTGTGCAGAAGCAATTTGCTGTGGAGTTTTAGCACGAGATAACATATAATTAGCTTGGTCAACTGGCCCCATAGTTTTAAACTTAGCTGCTTCTTCGTCACGTCGGCGTTGAAGACCCATAACCGCAGGAGCTTGACCTACACTACGAGCAACATCAAACAATCCCTGCTGATAGGTAGGCTGAAGAAGACCTTGTAAAAATGCTTGTGAAAATTTAGCCATTATTATGTTTCCTTATCAAAAAATTTTACTCCAGTCAATCTCACCAAGCGATTCTATAATAGGAACGACGTAGCCATCTTCTTTGCTACCTACCGGACTCAACATACCGCCTAACAATCCTGTACCAAGACCACCAAGTAAGTTAGCTCGTGCCTGTTCTGAAATTAGACGTGCCTCAAGACCACTCATCATAGTTTCACCGTACTGACCAGCACCGTACAACTGACCCTGCTGTTGCATCTGTGGGTAAAGCTGTGAAGCTTGTTGTACATTAAGCATCTGTGCTTGTGGCATATACGCACCTGACAAGGCACCCAAGTTAAGCTGTTGCTGTCCTTGTTGTAATCCTAAGCCACCAGCCAACATCTGTTGACCACTACTGAGAGATTGGATAGCACGTCGTTGCTGTGCATCTCGCATAGCCCCTTCAGACAGTGCTAGGTTACTTCCTAGTCCAGCAAACTGAGAACCTAATGCTGCTTGTTGTTGTTGCTCTGCTTGTGCTTGTTGCATAGCCATCAAGGATGCTTGGTTCTGAGCTTCTGCTTGTGCCTTAGACAAAGCAAACTGCTCTGGCGTACCACCATACATATTGGTTTGTACACCCATACGACCCTGATTAAACAAACGCTCTTCTAAAGCTAATCGTTGGCGTTCTTCTTCAGGTGCTTGTATAGCTCTTAGACGATTATAAACATCAGTCTCACGACCAGCCATAGGTTGAGCAAGCTGGCTCATAAACATACCACCTAAGTCTGCGGCACTTTGAGCTAATAACTGCTGAGTATTAATACCGTAAGGATCTTGTCCAAGCTGTGTAGTACCACGGCCCATAAGATTTAACCCAGCAGCAGCGGCTTCAGGACTTCCCATAGTACCGCCTGCAAAGCCTGTTTGAGCCTGTCTGAGCAGTTCATTCTGTATGGCTAGTTCTGTGCCGCCTAACGTATTAGTAACATTAGTACCTAGAATGTTGCCGTCAGCATCCATTGTAGGCGTAGCACCAAACTGTGACCCAGTAGAAGAAGTAACAGTAAAAGGTTTAAACTGAGACATACCTATAGCTTGATCAGCAAGCTTCATAGCGCCCGGAACTGATGTATCACCTATAGTTGTGCCTACAAGAGATTGATTGCCAATGCTACTTAATCGATCATAAGCACTCTTAACAGCGGCACCTCCACCTGCAACAGTACCTATACCAGCTAAAGGGCCAAGAATGTTTCCTAAAACTTCTGCTGAAAATAGGTTCATTAGAGGATACCCCTTGTTTTAATAGTAATCATATCGTTTTACCTAATAGTGCTAATACGTTCATTTCTTGTATAGACAAAGCAAAGCCGTTAATGTCTGTCTCAAGGCCCACGTTAATTACAGATCCATACCCTGTAGTGTTTAATGAGTTTCTGCTTATAGTAATTCCTTCAGCAGAAAAGTCAGCGTCAGTATATTCAGACTGTCCATAAAAACCGGGAGTATCACTGCTTGTCCTAAAAGTACTAGAACTGGTGTCTGTTGAAAAATCATAAGACCACTTGAGGAAAATGTCTGAGTTGTTTCCTCCAATTAAAGTAGGTCTAATCTTTTTTAACATCTTAATCTTAGCTGGATCACCAAACGTAAGACCCGGACTAAAGTACCTAAAGCGGTAAGGCTGTCCGTTGTCTCTGTAGTTATCGTACTTACCTAAGCCGTCTACACACCCTATGTATATGTCACCGTTCCTATCTCTTTGGAACGACTTAAAGTTTACACTGGGCCAACGAGTAACCCTGTATGCTCCGTTCTCTAGCGTTGCTCTTATGTCAAAGCAGTACACTAAACTAAGATCAGCAAAACACAAAAGATAAAAGTAGTTTTCAGGGCTGTACACAGTACTAACAGGTGTAGTAGTAGCCAATGTATTAGCAATTAACTCTTGCTTTATGTTCCTGCTCAAGTCAGTAATAGGCAGAGACTTTTCTTGTAATGTTCTACCTAACCCTCTTAGACCTGTAGGAGTTAAAAACAAAAGGTCTGTTCCTATGTCTTGTATACTGTTTCTGTCTACACAACCTACACCAGCAATGGTGTCATGTATAGCCATAGACGCAGGACTGTCTGCTCCACTGTAAATAATTATATTATGCTCACCAAAGACAATAAGAAAGTTATTGTGTGCGGCAAGAGCTACAACTTTATCAAACCCATTAGGCCATGCCTTAGATACATCTATAGATCCACTAGAGCCACTACTAAAATCATGTCCTACTAACAAATCAGACCAATAAATAATGCTATCATTAGTAGCGTTACCTACAACAAACAACCTACCATAAGCAGCAAGAACTTCATTAGAGTACTGACTAGCTGACACATTAGCACCAACTACACTAGACATTTTAGTTACTGCTCCTAGTGCATTACTATAAACTAAAGGTTCGTAACCACGTTGAAAGAAATAAGCGTGATCGTTAAAGTTTACGATCTTCCAATCGTTAGCTGTAATTGTATACGATCCCGGTGTAGCATCTACTAATGTCGTAGTGCCTGTCATAATCTTATTGTTACCAGTGCTAAAGATTACTTCGTTATCTGCACTGTCGTAAAACTCATGTATCTTATGTAGGTAGTCTGTACCTAGTACCGTTTTGTCTGTTGTTAAAAGAGAATTACCTTTACGTGATGCAAGACGACCACGCCTGTCAATGATAGCGTTATCAGCAACTTCTGCAAAAGCAGTGTCCTGTGCTATAGGAGAGTCTTCAGTATTGATCCCCATAAAAGCAGGAGCAACTAAGTTAATACTCTGTAGTGGCTGGGCCATGCTTACTCCTACGGTGTGTACCAGATGGTTTCGTCAGGGTGCTTCTGTGCATCCATAGCGATTGCATCTGATAAGTATTTGTCAGCTATAGCAAAGTACTCAGGAGTTGATGTACCACCTGTCTCGCCACGTTCACGAGCTAACAGAGCTACTGCCATGTGAATAACAGGCTGACTAGGAATAGCAAGAGTGTCTGCATCAACAGACAAAGGAACATTCCTAATTACCATTTTAGTTTTAATAGAGTAAACACCATCAGGTTTAGGGTACACATCAATCTGTGAGTCACCATTAGCATCTACACTGTTGTAAGTGTAAAAAGCAGGAGTACCAGATGCAGGTGTTCCTATCAAATACTTTTCGTCAATCCAAGACTGAGGACGATACTCCATGATTATATTAGATGTATCGTTAACCATAGTCAGTACTTTACCGTAGTCCTGTGAGCCTGTAAGAGAATACGTGTAGTCATCTGCCGCAGTAGTAATCGTAACAGTAGACCTAAGTTGTGACCAATCCCAAGTATTTTCTATTAGTGTCTTAGCGTCGTTAATATAGTCACCAACCATAGTGCTATAGGTGTTAGCGTACACAGTAGTTACTTGGTCTTCTCGTAAACGCCTAAGCACATTGTTTACTAAATTTAAATATGTCATACTAAATCCTTAAACAGACCGGCTCTCATTTGCTTAACGTAATCTATTTGATTTGATGAACCAATAGGAGCAAGTTCTGGACTAGAAAAATTTAGTCCTTGTATGGGAGCAGGATTAAAAGTGCCGCCTGAACTTGGCCCCATAACACCTGTCTTAGCTGGCGGTGTTGGTTCTGGTTGTGGTATTAACATAGAAAGCGCATTTGCTAAACCAGCAGCAGTTAACACATTTCCAGACGATCCGTTATCAACAACAGGAGGCAACCCAGTGCTATCTTGTTCTTCTTCAGTAGTGCCGGGGCCTGCTTGACCTTGTAAAGACTTATATTCATCGCTTTGCATAATGTTATAAACTACATCTTCCATGCTAGTCCCAGTATTTAAACTGTTAAGCCAGTAGTTTAATCCTGCTTCTTCAGCATCTCTGTTTAAATACTGGTTATACAGTGCGTTAACATCAGCCGCTGTGTATTGAGGAGTAGAAGCAGCAGCAGCGTTTTCTGGCGCTGGGCCTATTGGATTAACGGTTCCAACTTGGTTAGGGTTAAGATCAGGAAAATTGGTATCTGATAGATACGTTGCCGTGTCTTGAGCATCAGGAAAAGCATTTAAAAGAGCTTGTGTATTAATGCTTTGAATGTATGGATTGTTGTTTTGAGAATTAGCAACCTGTTGACCACTTCCAAACATACTATCGCCTAGAGAACTATTAAGCCATGTATTATATTCAGTACCAGATGTGTAATTTGCCATTGGCCCTGTGTAAGTATGACCGAAACCGTGATAGTACGTATACTCATCTGGATGCGTTTCTGGACTAGTACTTGCTATGTAAGCATCAGCCGCTAAAGCCTGTTGACTAGGAACGTATGCAGGATCTCTATTGTAATATGCCATTATATATAGTCCCCAAATAAACTTTTTGATTGACGGCCTATTAAACCTTCTAAGAAATCTGTAGCGTTACCTTGTTGTATTGCTACAGGAGTGACTGATTCAAAACCTAATCCTTGTACTTCAAACGGGTCGTAAGTAGCTCCTCTAGCAGCCTGTACACTAGCACCACCGCTACCATCGCCATCACCATCGCCATCACCATCGCCATCACCATCACCATCGCCATCGCCATCGCCACTACCCTGTCCAGTGCCTGTACCTACTGCAATACAAGCACCTGTGCTATCTGTTACACCTAATCCACCATCAGCAGCAATACAAATATTACCAGCAACATTTCCTCCGGGTTCAGTAGTAGGAGTTGGTTCTGTAGTAGTTCCTGTAGTAGTAGTTTCTGTAGTAGTTTCTGTAGTAGTTTCTGTAGTAGTTGGTGTAGTTGATGGTGTAGTTGATGGTGTAGTAGTTGATGTAGTAGTTGGTGTAGTTGATGATGTAGTAGTTTCTGTAGTAGTTGGTGTAGTTGATGGTGTAGTTGATGGTGTAGTACTAGGATTATAAATAGAACCAAGAACCCCGTAAAAGTCTCCAAAGGTGCCACCAGTAGTGTTTATATTAGGAACACACTGCCCTCTGTCGTTAATTACCCCTGTTTCTCCGTTAGGTAAAGTACAAAAAGTACCTTGTTGTGGAACAGTAGTAGCTTCTGTGCCGTCTGTAGTTTCTGTGCTAGTGTTTGTTTCTGCTATTTGTGATAATGAAGCACTTATATTGCAATACAGGTTGCCAGATGGCGCAGTTGCAATTTCGCCGTTATATCCTCCTACCTGACAAGGACTGCCTACCTCATTTGAGGCCGTGTTATTAAGATCTCCTTCTACAGTTTCTTGAGTGACAGTGTTGTTAAGATCTCCCCTGCTATCAATAACGTCTTCTATTGCCTGACCAACAGTGCTACCAAGCTCAACCAGCTTCCTTATAAAAGATTTCTCTTCTTCTGTGGCATCTGGGAGATTTTCTCCAATGTAAACTTCATAGTCAGTTACTTGGCTTGTTGTCTCTAGCTCATCGTCGTATACCTTCCACTCTTCCCCTGTATCTGAGTTTTTCCAAACATAATACTTTCGTCCGTTTTCAAAGAATGTTCCCGCTGCTTGCCAAGGCCCACCAGACTCAAGCAACTCTGGATTGCCATCATAGATAACAAGGTTGGGTTTACTGCTATCTGCGGTAGTGCTAGCAATAGAACCAGCAGCACCGCCAGCAGCACCGCTTAATAATGCGTCTGTTGTGTATACACCATCTTGGTTAGCCTGAACTGCCTGATCAACGGTAACTCCTGCGTTTACTATGGCCTCATAAAGCGTTTGCCCAGATAAACCAGAGTTAGTAATTAAATCAGAAATAACAGAATTAGCTTCTTCTTGACTCATAGTAGTTGTAGTACTAGTAGAAGCACTACCACCACCACCATCAGGATCTACATAAGGCTCAAAAGTTACACGACTGCCCCACATACTAGTGTCAACTTCATTAGCGGTAGCCATTACGGTTCCAGATTCAGTATGAACAATGTCACCATTTTCAAGACGGCTGTAAATAGAAGGAAGATTAAAAACAGAATAAGTAAAAGTACCGTCTTCATTATCTATACCGGCCATCTCTAGTTCAGCTGAAGGAGAAATTGCGTCATTACTAGTAAAGTCAGTATTAGCTTGCGTTAAATTAATAATTACATTGCCCCACTCAGGACTGTTTATAATATCTTCGTAACTTGCTCCTGCCCCAGTTACTCCACCAGTACCAGAACCTATGTAAGAACCAAGGTCTCTAACAATAGCATCAAGCGTTCCGTTGCCTAGCTGCCCACCAAGGCCAACAGAAGCCGATTGTAATTTGCCCATAAGAAACTGACCAAATTGTGCGCCCATTATCGATAATCCTATACCCCAGAGCGCCCTTCCATAATCAATCTCATCTTCTACTTTAAATACTTTTGTGTAGTTACTACCATTAAAGATAAACACGTCACCATCATTGTTTTGATACTGTGGTTCTATTCCGTATTTCTGAAGCAATGATTGATAAACCGATGGATCTGGAGTAGGCATAGCGGATGTGTCTTCTAATTCAAGAAGGCCGTCTGTATACAAATCAGATGCTTCTTTTACAAAAGACATATACGAATTAAAATCAAGCTGAGGGTTTTGTTTTTTAAAGTAGCCCATGCCTTGATCGGCATTCCAAAACTCTGAAATTTGATCTTCAGTAAACCAAGAACCCGGCTGGTCTATTGTACCATCTTCGTTTAGTTCAAACCTCCAATCGTAAACCTCACCTAGTTCTGAAGACTGAGTGTAATAATATACTGGTGTGTCAAAGTCTGGGTCTGTCATCCAACCACTTGGAGTGTAATAGGCGTTAGACCGATACATATTGCCATCATCACCTTGAACTACAGGTAAAGGCTTATTATTAGTTATGGCGCTTAAATCAATTCCGTTAACGCTAGATGAGTTAAAAGACCCTAAGTTTAAATCAGGATCTATTTCTAAACCAGAAGCGTACAAGTCTACAGCCATTATTTCTTACCCTTTAACGCAAGAAGCTTGTCAGCACCACGTATACCAAAGGATGCAGATACTGCCATGAATAACAAATACTGATACCAATCAGGAAGCCTGTTAAGCTCCTCAAAGGCAAGACCAATGCGGTCTAGTATATCTACATCATTCATTCCAATACCCCACATAACAGCAACCACAGGCGCTGAGAGCAACAATGTAAACCACTCGTCCTTCCAAGAGGTAGCACTGGCAGTTGCCATGAGTTGTTCCCAAGACGCTGTGTTCTGGATGACTTCCATCTTTGCTTTGTGTATTGCTGACTTTTCTTCAGACCTGTTCTTTAGAACTTGGCTTAACAAAGTAGCAATAGGTGATATGAGTGCTTGCCACATAGACTACCTCATCATATAAACAGCAAGAGAGATACACGCACTAACAATAATCCAAAAGAATCTTTCTGAGTTTTTGACAGAGCTAGAATTTGATATAACTACATTTTCTAAATCACGTAGGTCATCTTCTTGGTCGTCTAATCTTTTTTCATGTCGATCCATGCGTTTAAAAGCAGATAGTAACTGCTCTTCCACACGTGCAATCTGAGATACCGCTTCAGTTAGCTTATCCAGCTTCTGCTCAATGCGGTCAAGACGGTTA
>Ga0208767_1001866_pt1 | contig 16354 bp, 27 predicted proteins | sample VirMetDEL_Mar_21_FD_184514 | JGI IMG/M metagenome (GOLD analysis project Ga0208767, IMG submission 184514) | Aqueous microbial communities from the Delaware River and Bay under freshwater to marine salinity gradient to study organic matter... | ecosystem: Environmental > Aquatic > Marine >... | reverse complement strand
CTCACCACAGGACATGGATGATCATGATCTGATGTTCCGTATGAGGAAGAAACTAAATAAGGTCTGTGGTTGCTACTGGATTGACTTTGAGTCTGATCCCTCATGGGGAGGAACCAGAAAGGAGACAGGACAACCAGCACCATGGTTGTTCAAAGCACAACACAAGAACAGCAAGATCTTCTTTGAGAGGAATGCTGATGTCTTGGATGACTACAGAATTATTGAAAACAGAGAGGTAGCAGAATGAGCGCAGTAAGTCATGAGAGATGGTTGCAAGCACAAGCAGCAGAGTTTGAAGAGTACAGAGATCACAATATCCAACACTCCCAGGACAGGTTTGGTAAGACCTTTGAACTTCTGGGTGTGGATCCAAAGGTAGACTTCAAGGACAAGGTTATTGTTGAGGTTGCTGCTGGTTCTGTTCCTGGTGTGTTGATGGCAGAGGGAGCAAAGAGAAGGATTGCTATTGAACCTCTGATGGCAAAGTGGCATGATCAGAGAAAGTATTGTGAAGAGCAAGGTGTTGAGGTTATTGCTGAAGCATATGAGTACCTTGACATTGAAGAGGAAGTGGATGAGACTTGGTTCTTCAATTGCATTGAGCATGTGATTGACCCTGTGGAACAACTCCAAAAGGCAATGGCAACCTCCAAGGTGGTTCGTGTCTTTGAGGCAACCAATGGTCTTGCTCCATCTGTTGCACACCCCCACACCATCACCAAGGAACTGATCACTGATGTGATGGGAGACTTTGGACAAGTTTATGTGGGAGGAAGTGTTTACAAAACAAACTTCCACCAATCTGATTGTTACTATGGGACCTGGGTAAAAGATGACGTACAGTAAGAGATTCAGCAGCAAGTTCTTTGCTAAACTCCTTCAACCAGAAGGTCGAAATCCTCAGAGAGACAGAGCATCTTCTCTGTCGATTGTCTTTGAACTCCTGGATCAAAAAGAAGATAAAAACTTTCTGATTGTTGAGACAGGATGTATGAGAGCAGACCATGGTCAACTTGCTCTTGGTGATGATGGTGCAAGCACTTTTATCTTTGATGATTTTATAAATTATTATGATGGTGAGGTTCTGTCTGTTGATATCAACCCAAGTAATGTGGAACATGCCACAAGGATGACATCCGATAAGACCAAGGTAACTTGTTCTGACTCTGTGAAGTATCTGTGGTCACTGCCAGAAGAGAAGAAGATTGACTTTCTTTATCTGGATTCTTTTGACTTTGAACCTGACAACCCCATCCCTTCTCAAGAACACCACCTCAAAGAGTTGTGTGCTGTGATGAAGAATTTACAGAAGGGAACCATTGTGTGTGTTGACGACCACCTCAACACTCCAAACTTTGATCAATACAGGGCATCACTTGCCCGTGGTGGTAAGGCAGCATTCATTGAACACTTTATGGATGACATTGGTGCTGAACTTCTTCATGATGGATATCAAATCCTCTGGAGACTTTAATGGAACTCGAACTCAAACTGGATGGAGATCCCTGTTTAGCAAGGGAATCTGTCCCAACTCTTATTAACATGGAACTCTGTGACCTCATGGAGGCAATGATTTATAAGATGGTTGAACTCAAAGGTGTGGGTCTTGCTGCTCCCCAGGTGGGTTATAACCTTCGTCTGATCATTGTGCAGATGGAGAATGGTGAGATTCAAGAGATGATCAATCCTAAGATCACTGAGTTCTCAGACGATCTGGTAACCATGGAAGAGGGGTGTTTGAGTATCCCAGACCATTACATTGACATTGCAAGACCAAGCATCATCAAGGTAAAGTTCCAAGATGCCAATGGTAAATATAAGAGATGGGTGTTAGATGGTATCGAAGCACGCATCGTTCAACATGAAGTTGATCACTTAGATGGGAAGTTGATGACAAGTTATGAGAAAGGGGCCTGATGTAATTCTTGGTGCATGGAACGGAGGACTTGGAGATCAACTCCAGTTTTCCACATTGCCCGAAGAGTTTTATAAGCAACAAGGAAGAGAAACTTATATTGCAGACGGAAGTGATTTCCGTAACAAAGAAATTTATGACCTGGTGTGGGGAATGAATCCTTACATCAAGGGAGTCAAGGAAGGGAAGAGAACAGCAGGAGACATCCCTGAGATTGAAGTTAAGAACCACACAGGAAACTGGATCAGTAACTGGGAACATCTTCATGGTCTGAAACCCACCAACACCAGACCAAAGATTTATTATGAACCTAAAAAGTTTTCAGGGTTTGAGGACACCATCCTGGTGGACTTCACAGCAACCAGTCTGAAGTTTGATGGTGTTGGAAATGGTTATGAACTCAACAGGCTGGAGTGGACTTATGCTGAACTCAAAGAGATGCATCCCAACAAAAGGTTTGCAAGGGTGGTCTTTGATCAGTCTGTAAGTGAGTCTAAGGTGGACGTGGACTGTGACACAGAGGTGGTTGTCACATCCATTTACCATTACTGTGACCTGATGAACTCTGCTTATGCTCTGTGGGGTCTTCACAGTGGGTCAGTTGCTCTGGCAGCAGCAGTCCAAAGGTTTAACGAATCTCTTAACATTAATGTGTTTGTTTCCCAAACACTTTATGGTAATATGATACAATGGTTAGACGGAGATGTACCACCCTTTGGTGCTTTCTATCTCGACTGTGTTGATTACATTGTTACTTTATGATCCTCCCATTCTTATTGGCAACCACTCCTCCTGATCTTCCTCCTCTGGATCTAAAGCAGTTGGAGGCAGAGTTGAATGAAGTTGCCAAACCAGAAGAGAAGACACCATTGGAAACTCTTGTGGAAGACTTCGACTTCCTGTGTGAGGACTTCTATGGGTGTGGTCCTGCTTACAGAGGTGTGGAATGGTAGAAAAACTTGCCTTCAGGGATCCTGACCTGAAGAGGGGAAAACATATTATGATCACTGGGTGTTCTTCTGGTCTTGGAAGAGCACTCATGGATAATGGCATTCAGAGAGGTCATGTAATCTTTCCTCACATGAGGAAGGGTAAGTGTCGCATCACAGGTGACATTACTGACCCTCAGTTCATGGACAGGTTTTATGACTGGTTGCAGCAGTGTAACACTCAGGTCTTCATCAATAACGCTGCTGTCTACTGGAACATTAGTCCCGAGGTGACCAGTGATGATAAGGTCAAGGAGATTATTGACACCAATGTCACAGCACAGATCCTGATGCTCAAGAGAGTCTTCAATTACTTCAGGAGAAGTGGAGGTGGACTTATCATCAACATCAACTCTCTGTCTGTGGATCATCCCAATATTGATGAGGCAATTTACTGTGCCAGTAAGTATGCCATGATGGGGTTCTCCAAGGCACTCCAAGCAGGTGCTGTGGGAACTGGTGTGGAGATTGTGGATGTTTATCCTGGCGGCATCCAGACAAGGATGACAGAAGACAGAGATAACTATGATACTCTGATGGATGCTAATGAAGTTGCCAATCAGGTTTTGGATTTGGTGAATAGAAAACACCATTATGTAAATGAAATCAAACTGAGGAAGAGAAACAGATGAAGGCAGCAGTTCTAGAAAAGATTGACGCACCTCTGGCAGTCAGAGAGGTTGGTCTCACTGAACTTGGAATTGGACAGGTTTTAGTTCAGGTTCTTGTGAGTGGTTTGTGTGGAGCACAACTCCATGAGATCCGAGGTCATAAGGGCAATGCCAAGTTCCTCCCTCACCTGATGGGTCACGAAGGGTGTGGAATTGTAAAGGCAATTGGTCCTGGTGTAACAACAGTCAAGGTTAATGATAAAGTTGTCATGCACTGGAGACCAGGGAGTGGCATTGAGTCACCCTTCCCCAAGTATGATTTGGATGGAAAGATTATCTCCAGTGGTAAAGTCACAACACTTAGTGAGTTCTCCATTGTCTCAGAAAACCGTATCACAGGTATCCCTCATGAAACTCCCTCTGTTCTTGCTGCTATGCTTGGGTGTTCTCTCACTACCGCTCTCGGTATTATTGACAACGAGTGCGACCTTAAGTTCGGGGAGACCTTGGCCGTAACTGGTTGTGGTGGTGTTGGTCTGAATCTGATTCAGGCAGCTAAGATGAAATCAGCTTCACCCATCATTGGTGTGGATATCAATCCAAAGATGGAGGATCTATCCATTCAGATGGGTGCTGATAAATTCATTTCTAATGTCACCGATCTTCCTCAGTGTGATGTGATTATTGATACTACTGGTGTCCCTGGTGTCATCGCAGCTGCCTTCAAGAGGTTGGCACCCAGTGGTCGTTTGATTCTTGTAGGACAACCCAAACCAGAGGCTACTGTTTCCTTTGGTAATGCTGTGTCCATGTTTGATGGTGAAGGAAAGTCAGTCAGAGCCACACAAGGTGGTCGGACAAATCCAGAGAAAGATATTCCTAGGTACATCAAACTAGCGATGGAAGGACACCTAGATTTTGAGACACTACATACTCATACGTTCACGCTCGATGAAGTGAATGACGCATTTGACTTGTTGAGGAGCGGTGGCGCAGGTAGAATCATGATTAAAATTGGAGAAGAAGAATGAGAAAGGTGTGGACTAAAGAGGAACTGATTGCCTTTGAGGATAGGATTGGTGACCTTTACATGGACAACCAGTTGCCCTTTTTGTTTCACCTGTCGGGTGGTAACGAGGAACAACTGATTGATATCTTCAAGGGTATCAAGGAGGGTGATTATGTAATCTCCAACCACCGTAATCACTATCACGCTCTGTTGCATGGTATTCCCCCTGAGGAACTGGAGCAGAAGATTAAAGATGGACGCAGCATGTTTGTCTATGATAGAGAGCGGAACTTCTTCCTCTCTGCTATCATTGGTGGCACTCCTGCTATTGCTGCTGGTGTTGCGTGGGCACTCAAACGGAAAGGATCAGATCAGAGAGTCTGGTGTTTTGTGGGAGATGGTACGGAAGATAACGGACACCTGGCAGAGGCAGTTCGTTATGTTGATGGCTTTGATCTTCCCTGCACTTTTGTTATTGAAAGTAATGACCGCAGTTGTGAGGCTACCAATGAGGACCGCTGGGGTAAGACAGCACATCCTGACTGGAACTCTCCCAACGTCATTCGATACCAATACACCTGCACCTATCCTCACTGTCGCAAACCTGGGATGATTGATCTGTCCAAGGCAGTGAAGAAGACTGATGATGAATACTTCCCTCCTCTGGAACCATTTGTTTATCCTGAGTATGAGAAGACCGATCTCTCTTACAAGGAAGCAATGATCCAAACCCAGACTGAATTGGGTGAACAGGGTGCCATCTTCATTGGTTACAATGTCAAGTATGGTAATGCCATTGGAACTCTGAAGGATGTTCCTGATGAACAGAAACTTGAGACACCTGTGGCAGAGAACCTGATGGCAGGTCTTGCGATTGGTATGTCGTTTGAAGGTTTCCTTCCTGTGGTTTATTATGAACGCCATGACTTCATGTTGGTTGCTGCTGATGCAATCATCAACCACATCGATAAGATCGAACGCATCTCTCACGGTGAGTTCAAGTGTCCTGTCATTATCCGTGCTGTGACTGCTGACGCTGGTCCTTTCTACTCTGGCATCACACACTCACAAGACTTCACCAGAGTCTTCAAAGAAGCAGTAAGTTTCCCTGTTCATGACCCTGTAACAGGTGATGATGTCATTCGTGCCTTCCGTGGTGCCAAAGAGAGTGGCAGACCTGCTATGATTGTTGAGCGTAAGTCCAGGTACTGATGGGAATCCTTGTTATTGGGGATAGTTGTCTTGATGTCTACACCTATTGTAAGACATCCAGACTCGCACCAGATCGTCCTGTCCCCGTGTTGGAAACGATAAAGGTTGTTGAGACTCCTGGAATGGCTTACAACGTCTACAAGAACCTCCAGGGGTTGTCTAATGCTGTCAGCATTGTCACCAATGACAACTGGAAGGCAGTCAAGAAGACGAGGTTTGTGGATGATAAAAGCAATCACATGTTTGTAAGAGTTGATACAACTCACCCCCTAACTCCAATTGATCTAAATAATATTAGCTTTGATTATGATTCAATTGTCATCTCTGACTATGATAAGGGGTTTCTAACCAGAGAAGACATCTATCACATTTGTGATAATCACCCTCAGGTATTCCTAGACACGAAGAAAGATCTAGGACCATGGGCACTCAAAGCAAAGTTTATTAAGATCAACAACTACGAATACGAGCGATCTAAAACATTCATCGACCGTGAAATCAGCGGTAAGGTTATCAAGACAGTCGGTGGTGATGGTTGCGTATATCGTGATAAAATATTTCCTGTTATGAATAAAGTTGAGGTTTTGGATGTGTCTGGTGCAGGTGATACCTTTATGGCAGGTTTGGTATTTCAATACACAAAGACCAAAGATCTTGAGTCCGCAATAAACTTTGCTAATAAGTGTGCCTCTGAAGTTGTACAACACAAAGGAGTAACCACGCTATGCCAAAAGTAATTCTTACTGGAGCCAATGGTTTCATTGGGAAGAACTTCAGAAAAGTATTGGAACAGACTTGGGAAGTCATCCCTGTTGAGTTCAATGACTGTTGGACTTTCCTCAAGACATTTGAGGACTGGGATGATGTGGAGGTCATTCTTCACCAGGGTGCAATCTCTGACACCACAGAGACAAACATTAGTAAGATCCATGATTACAATGTTTGTTTCACCATCTCATTGTTTGAGATTGCCAAGGTCAAGGGCATTCCTGTCAAGTATGCATCCTCTGCATCTGTTTATGGCAACCACTTCCCCTATTACAATCCTCTGAATTATTATGCCATCTCCAAACTCCAGGTAGATTACTGGGTTCAGGATCACATTGAGGAGTTCAAACACATTCAGGGATTTAGATACTTCAATGTGTATGGACCACATGAGGAAGAAAAGATTGAAAGAAACCAATCTTCACCCATCTCCAAGTTCATTCAACAGGCAAAGGACAAAGGTGAGATCACTCTGTTCCACATGTCTGAAAGATTCTGTAGAGACTTTGTTCATGTTGATGACCTGATCAACATTGTTCTGGACAATGATAAACCATCAGGAATTTATGATCTGGGAACCAGCCAACCAATTTCTTTCCAAGAGGTTGCAGATGTGGTCTCGAAGTGTTATAATGCTGAGATAAAGTACATTGGTTTCCCACCACATCTCAAAGGAAAGTATCAGGAATTCACCTGTGCAAAACAAGAGTGGGGTGATTATGAGTTTAAAACTGTGAAAGATTATGTCGAAAGTAGTGTGGTGCAACGGGTGTTATGATCTTTTACATCCTGGTCATATTTCACTCTTTGCTGCAGCCAAGTCCCTGGCAGGAACTGAAGGACGGCTCATTGTTGGCCTCGATTCAGATGCCAAGATCGCAAGAGACAAGGGTCCATCAAGACCCATCAACACCTTTGCTGACAGAAAGGCTCTCTTAGAGGCGATTAAATACATTGATCTCGTGTTAGGATTTGACACGCGAGAAGAGTTGGAAGAACTGATTCAGTTTTACCGACCCGACATTCTAGTTGATGGAGGTGATTGGAGAGATCATGATGGAGTCGGAAGAGAGTTTGCGAAAGAGACTCGGTTCTTTAATCGGGTTGGAGGGTATTCATCCAGTGAAATCATCAGGAGATGTAGAGATGTTTGCGAGTGATCCCATCAAGTTTGTCCCGAAGGGATGGGGTTATGAGAAGTGGATTGCCAACTGTCCTGAGTACTGTGGAAAACTTCTGTTCATTGCCAAGGGAAGGAAGTGTTCTTTCCATTATCATGAACTGAAGGATGAAGTCTTTTATGTTCAGAAGGGTGCTATTGAAATGTATTACAGTTTCCAGAACCATTTGGAGACTGCTGACATGAAGATCCTGGTGGAGGGAGACAAGATGCATATCCCCACAGGAATGAGACACCAGTTTGTGGCACTGAAGGACACTGAACTGTTTGAGTTCTCAACCACACACTTTGAAGAAGACAGTTACAGACTGGAGAAAGGTGACTGATGTTTATTGCTTCGTGTCCGTTGAGGGTGTCATTGTTTGGTGGATCCACTGATAACCCTTACTTCGTTGAAAAGTATGGTTATGGATCTGTCATCAGTTTCACTTGTGACCTGAAGACTTATGTGACCATCAGTCAGGATAAGTTTGGTTTCAATAAGGACCACAAATACATTATCAATTACTCACGACGAGAAGAGGTGTCTGAGATCAAGGACATCCAAAACGAGGTGGTAAGAGTTGTGTTGGAACACTTCAACATGCCACCATGTCAGGTCACATTGACAAGTGATGCTTACTCACAGGGAAGCGGGTTAGCGTCTTCGTCTTCTTACCTGATCAGTTTGATCAAAGCTTGCTCAATGTTTCTAAATATTAACTTATCAGAAACAGAGATCTGTGCACTCGCTTATAAACTCGAACTTAAGTTCAATCCTTACTGCGGTTATCAGGATCCCTATGGGTGTGGTGTTGGGGGTTTCAAGAGAATTGAGTTCCTTCGTGACGGCACTGTTAGGTTTGAGTATCTTCCTGATAGTGTATTGGGCTTTTATGATTTACATCTTGTGTTTACAGGAGTTACAAGAAATTCAAAGGTGGTTCTCCAAGGAATTACCCAAAACCTGGACAAGGTAAAACCACTGTTGGAAACAGTGAAACATGCTTATGATGCCATCAAGTTCAATGAGCATGATGAATTACTCTATCTGATTGGAGAGGGATGGGAGAAGAAGAAACAAACCTGTAGCCTCATCACAGATAACAAATACATCAGACAGATGGATGAGGAACTGACACAGGAACCAACTGTCCTCGCACATCGTCTCTGTGGTGCTGGTAACGGAGGATTCTTTCTTACCTTTTCTGAAAAGGATAGTTTGAGAATCCCTTACGATAATGTTAAAATCAATCTAGTAAGTGATGGAGTGCGTGGTGAATCCATTTGATGAGTATGTGGAAGCACTGAAGAGTGCTCATGCTGAAGAGGAGTTTGTAAAGTTCCAGGAAGCGTTTGGTAACCATAAGAGAATCTTGATTCTGGGAAACGGAGGAAGCAGTTCTGTCGCTTCTCACATCTCTCAGGATTACATGAAGTTTCACAATAAGAAGGTGTCGATCTTCTCTGATGCTTCAATGATCACCATGCTTGCCAATGACTTTGGTTATGAGGAGTCATACCTTCAGTTCCTGAAGTATCATGTAGAACCAGACACTCTGGTGATTCTGATTAGTTCCAGTGGTGAGTCTGAGAACATCATTAAGTGTCAGAAGTATTGTGAAGATAAGAACATCGCTTATGGAATTCTGAGTGGGTTCCTTATCAACAACAGACTGAGAACTCGTGCTAAGAAAGCACTGTGGAATTATTATATTGACAGCGATAATTATGGTGTGATAGAATGTGTCCACCAGATTTTCCTTCATGGAGTTGTTGGATGAGATATTGTTTTGACATTGACGGAACCATCTGTGACACTCCTGTGACAGACAAGGGGAAGAATGACTATGACAACTCCACACCGAAGAGGTTCATGGTTGAGACTGTGAACCGTCTTTATGATGAGGGTCATCACATTATCCTGATGACTGCTCGTGGTCGTGGTTCAGGAATGGACTGGAGTCTGAAGACCAAACAACAACTGAAGGATTGGGGTTTGAAGTTCCATGAACTAGAACCTATGTTTCATAAACCCAATGCCGACTTGTTCATTGATGACAAGGGTGTAAACGTTGAAGACTGGAGAAAGACTCTTCCTGTAACGAAGGGTATCGTTGCTGGTGCTTTTGATATCTTGCACCCAGGATACATTAGAATGTTCAAGTACGCGAAGAACTACTGTAATCACCTTACAGTGGCTCTTCATGAGGATCCAAACACAGAAAGGGATTGGAAACTAAAACCAGTCCAGTCTGTGGAAGATCGTAAAGAGATTCTTCTGTCACTGAAAGATGTCGATGAAGTTGTCACCTATTCTCACGAAGATCAATATCTTGCTCTGCTTGATAGTGGTGAATATCATATGCGTTTCCTTGGGGATGATTACAGTGACGGCAGCTACACGGGAGTTGGAATCGGTTTACCAATCGTTTGGATTCCTAGATCCGAACACCCTTACTCTACCACCAGAGTTAAGACTCTAATCTATCAATCTTATAAGAAATGACACGCAGCTTAGTTACAGGTGCCGCTGGTTTCATCGGGTCTCACCTGGTTGAATATTTGACGGAACAAGGACACTCAGTTATCCAGGTTGATAACCAGAGTGCTAACAACGATAACTTCTACTGGTCTGACACCAGTAAGTCTCATCTTGTGGACATCACAGATTATGATGCCATGAGAGAACTGTTTGAGGGTGTGGATTATGTGTTCCACCTGGCAGCAGAGTCACGTCTCCAACCTGCTATCAGGAACCCCATCAATGCAGTTCAGAAGAACTGTGTGGGAACCACAGTCGTCCTTCAGTGTGCCCGTGAGGCAGGTGTGAAGCGTCTCGTTTACTCCTCCACTTCTTCTGGTTATGGACGCAACCCTTGGCCTAATGTGGAGACACAACCTGATGATTGCCTGAACCCTTACTCAGCATCCAAGATTGCTGCTGAGAAGTTTTGTAAGATGTACACTGACCTCTATGGACTGGAGACGGTATCTCTTCGTTACTTCAATGTGTTTGGTGACAGGTCTCCCACTAAGGGACAGTATTCTCCTGTGATTGGTGTGTTCCAAAGACAGGCAGCAGTTGGTGATGCACTAACCATTGTGGGTGATGGTTCTCAGAGGAGGGACTTCATTCATGTGAAGGATGTTGCCAGAGCAAACTACCTTGCTGCTGTGATGCCTCTGCAAGGGCACGAGGGTGAGTTCTTCAATGTGGGTAGTGGAACTAACTACTCTATCCAGGAACTGGCAAATGCCATCTCTGATAACCAGGTTTATCTCCCACCCCGTCAGGGTGAAGCAGATACAACTCTGGCTGACATAACTAAGATCGGAAAAGTAATCGGGTGGAAACCTGAGATTGATGTAATCAAGTGGATCTATGAACAGAGACAGAAATAAATCAGCATACAAACTCCAAGGGATTGGTCCCATTTATTATCTGAACCTGGACGGGCAACCAGAAAGGAAGGAGTATATGGAGGACCAGTTCAAGTACTGGGAGATTGAGAACTACACTCGTGTTTCTGCTTATGATGGACGAGAGGACGATCTGAGTGACATCATCAAGGGTCGTTACCCTGACATGATGTCTTCTGGTGAGATTGGATGCACCACCTCTCACCTCAAGGCACTCAAGATGTTCCTGGAGACTGATGAACCTTACTGCATCCTTATGGAGGATGATGTGAGTTTGGATCTGGTGAGGTTCTGGAATTTTACCTGGCGAGATTTTTATGTTAAAATTCCATATGATTGGGATGTTTGTCAGATTGCAATCATTTGTACTGGTGATATCCACATCAAGATCCACAAAAGATTTGTAAATGAGTTCTCTACAGCTTGTTATCTGATCACCAGACATCATGCTGAGAAACTTGTGAGACTTCACACAAGGGGAGATAAGTACAAACTGGACAATGGTGTCAAACCACGTCCTGTTGCAGATGATCTTATCTACAACTCTGGAAACACTTATGCTCTACCTCTGCTTCTTTACAGAACAGAGTTGGGATCCTCAATTCACCCAGAGCATGTTGATGCTTTTCACAAAGGAAACTTCCAAGCACAGATGAACTTCTGGCAAAACAAAGGAGCACAGATGTCTATCAATGAACTGATGGACTATGATCCTTATCTTGGAAGAGTTGTGAATACAACACCATCGCCACCACCTCCAGAGATGTACGCATCTGGTACTTAACAAACTGAAACAAAAAGGTTATAAATAAACCAACGAAGCGGCACCAACACCTCAACTACTCGTCGAGGTGCCGCGAGTTTAACGGAGACATGTCGAGTCTCCTCTCATCCGCAGGATAACTCTGCGAGAAAATAAGGTAACTAAAATGATCAAATCCGCATTCGCAGCCCTGGCTGCTTCTTCAACTCTGTTCGCAGGTGCTGCTTTTGCAGGTCCTTATGTGAACGTTGAGACCAACGCTGGTTGGACTGGCGACGACTACACTGGAGCCACAACTGACTTCCACGTTGGTTACGAAGGTCAAATCGGTGACGGCGACTCCTCCTGGTACATCCAGGGTGGTCCTTCCGTCGTTGCTGCTGACGGTGCTCAGAACGAGCAAGTCTGGTCAGGTAAGGTCGGTGCTTCTGCCGCTCTGAGCAGCAGCGTTGGTGTTTATGGTGAGCTGAGTGCCGCCACCGCCGATAGCGACTTCTCCGCTGAGAACCTGGGTGTTGGTGGTAAGCTGGGCGTTAAGTACAGCTTCTGATAACATCTGTTATAATCAAGGGGTCCACTCGGACCCCTTTTTTTATGTTAAAATTCCTAAGAGATATGTGGATGATTCCAACTTTGTTGTTGGCATCTCTCCTAATAATCCAGGGGATACATGTATCTGCACACAGGTCTATGGATGTAGACGTGGAGTCTTATGTTCACTCTTTCTGTAGACAAAACAGAGACAAGTGTAGGGAAATTGTTAGGGATCTCTAACTAAGTAATCTTACTTACTTGACAAAACTAAAGAAATAATAAATAATGTAACTAAACTTAACATTATTACAATGACAGTTACTAAAAACGAGTTTGGACAAATGAATATGTGGGCTAAGGAGCCTTCCATGTACATGACCAAGGAAGATCTTGAGCGCTACGGAATTGAACCTTATGCCGAGAAGGCGGAGAAAGCAAATGGACGCTGGGCTATGGTCGGTATTGTTGCTGGGTTGCTTTCTTACGCTTTCACTGGTAAACTATTCTTCGGAGTCTTCTGATAAAAATGGCAAACTTTAAGGTCACACTTCAATCTCCTGATGGGAATCAAACAGTCATCGATTGTCCTGATGATTCTTACATCCTGGACACCGCTGAGGAGCAAGGTGTAGACCTTCCTTACTCCTGCCGTGCAGGTGCCTGTTCTTCATGTGCAGGTAAAGTTATCTCTGGTACCGTTGATAACGAGGATCAAACATTCCTGGATGATGATCAACTGGAAGAGGGTTATGCTCTTCTCTGTGTTGCTTACCCCACCAGCGACTGTGTTATTCTTACTGAACAAGAGGAGAACCTTTTCTGATGACTGAGGTAATCTTCACAGTAACCAGCATCTCATTCTTTGTTTTGCTGGCACACTCTGTTAATCAACTCTCTGAGACTTATTGATGGCTGAACTGCTACAAACTTCACCGTGAATATGGTGACACTTTCATTTACGACAAAATTAATCAACAAGGAGTAAAACAATGAACGAAAAGGCTGAAAGAATTAATGGCTGGGCTGCCATGATCGGAATTATCGCTGCCTTCGGTGCTTATGCTGCCACTGGCCAGCTAATCCCAGGGATTTGGTGATGTTCAAAGCCTACCTCGGATTACTGGTGGGTTTTGTAATTGCTTATTTGATCTTAGATAATCGAGAGGATGATGACCAGGACGGTCCTGGTGGTGGGTTGATGCAACCAGCCTACGCAACTAACCAACAATGATTATCAAACACGTTAATTGGGAGGTTCCAATGAAAAAAGAAGGTGATTCAGTTCCCCAAGTGGAATTCAAGTTTAGAGAGAATGGAGACTTCGTTACTCGCACAACCAGTGATCTCTTTGCTGGTAAGCGTGTGGTTGTTTTCAGTCTCCCTGGTGCATTCACTCCTACTTGCAGCGCTTATCAACTGCCTGGATTTGAGGAGAAGTACGAAGACTTCACTGCACTTGGTGTTGACACTGTTTATTGTGTCTCTGTCAATGACGCCTTTGTTATGAATGCCTGGGCAAAGGATCAGAACATCGAAAAGGTTCAACTGATCCCCGATGGTAACGCTTACTTCACTCGTGCCATGGGTCAACTGGTTTCCAAGTCTAACCTTGGTTTCGGTGATCGTTCCTGGCGTTACGCAGCAGTCATCCAAGACGGTGTGATTGAGAAACTGTTTGTGGAAGACGGTAAGTCTGATAACCACGAAGCAGATCCATACCGTGAGAGCACACCTGAACAGGTTTATGATTACCTGAAGGTCAACGCAAGAGAGACTGCCCCAGTTTGAAATCACAAAACAAAAACCATTTACCTCAGGAAAATTTCCTGGGGTATTTTTTTGCCCTATTAGATTTCTAAATAACTGCGCCTCTCTACAAACTCATGCCTGAAGAAATTAAAAAGGAAGTTGAGGAAAAGAAAGAGGAGAAGAAGAAAGGTTTCTTTGGAAGAATCAAAGATGCCTCAGGTGATAGTGAAGAACATCTTGCTGTGATCAGCACGTTTGTTCGCCTTGGAATTCTTATTTGGTCTGGTGGAATTCTCACTCTTGCTTACATCAAACTGCCCCCTGCACTTGGAATCCCAGAGCAGAAACTTGATCCCACTTTCATTGCATCTGTGTTCACTGGGGTGCTAGCCACCTTCGGAGTTCAGACAGCGAAGAAGTCTGGTGACGGAACAATGAAGATGGGTGCCGCTGGTGGTGTCTCTAAGGCAGACTTGGAGAAACTCATTGCCACTGCCGCTCAAACAGCACCTTCTCAGACAATTCGAATTGAGCAAGCACCAATTCAGATTGCTGCTCCCCCTGTAATGCCTACAACCAATGTCCCAGGTCAGACCAATCAGTAGGATTCCATCACCTGTTGTAAGGGACCTACCACCCCCTGTGGTGTCTGTTATTGAACCACTGGCACCTCCTGTTACTCAGGGGGTTCCAGTCCCCGTTACAAGGGGTCTCAAGGCTCCTGTGATTGATGTCCCTGATCCAACAATTGATTACCCTGTTATTGATGTTCCCACCAAAGAAGAGTGGGAGCAGGTTATTGAAAACCAAAATGAGGAATCTGAACCCACACCAAGGTCAGACACCAGAGATCTTCCAGCAACTCCACCAACTGTGAATGTTGGTGGTTTAGATGTTCCACTACCTGAGGTTGCACCCTTGATCACTGCTGGAGCAACTGCTGTGGTTACTACTACTGTTGCCTTGGGTGCTGGAATTGTTATCAACCAGATCAAGACAGCAGCAGATCCTCTTATTCAACAACTGACTAAGAAGAAAAAGAAAGTTAAAGTCAAACAGGTCAAACCAGTTCTCCACTTTGTTCCTAATGGAGAGGGATCCGCTGACATTATTGAGTACTCTGCTAAAGGAATGAAGGTTCTGGAGAGTAAGGTCGAGAAGTTAGAACAATATCTTCGTGACCAGGTGGACCTTGATTCCTTCTGGGAGTATGATAATAAGATAATCATTGATGAGGAACTTTCAAAAAGTCTCACCAAGGATGGAGTCAAAAGGTTTAAGAAATACTTCCAACCCCCAAAGGTTATTGCGAAGAAGTTGGGGGCAAAGTTCTCGATTTGATTTCGATGTCTGAGAGTTTGATCTCACTGGGAACATATTGATAGGAGACCTTTACTTCACCAGTGATCTCACAGATCTCTTCAAACATTTCAAAACCACCTTCAGCATATGCTGGAGCAGTTAGACAAAGAATAACAAAGAGACTACTTAGACTTTTCATTTTCCAACCTCCTTAGAAAGTATTCTCGATCCTTGTCGAGTTGGGACTTGAGTTTCCTCTTCATCAGTTCAAGTCTGATACGCAGAGGAAGGTACCTAATTTGAAGATCCATCCAGGCAAAGACCCTGAGTGTTCCTTCAATGCCAGCATAAGCAATCATCAAAGCAACGATTGTAACTGTCAGGTACAGACTGATCATTTGACTGGCCAGGTTACTTCCATTCCTGTCACCAATAAGATGGTGAAGGTTATTACAAAAAGGGTTGTCATTATTCTACCAGAGTTCCGTGTGCTCTTCTGATCTCACGGAGTTCTTCAAAGTTTTTCTGTTTGGTACCGCCATCATAACTCCACGCATATCCCTCTTCGATCATTTGTTCGTTGAGAGACACCTCCTCGGTACCAATGTACAACCAGCCGAGTAATCTACCGTATTTACCAACACCACCGTCAAGCTCAGTCCTAATAATGAGATCGTCGTCACCATTGATAGCACCATCAAGATGGTCCTTGAGCCAGTTGGTGGCATCGATGCCAAGTGCCTTCTCTTCTGCGTCCTTAGTTCGTTTCTCTGGCGTATCCACTCCTGCAACACGAACTCTTTCCTTCTTATAGAGGTCAAAACCTAAATCAATAGTTACATCTATTGTATCACCATCAAGAACTCTATTGATCTCGATTACTCTGAAGTTGTAACAACTCTTCCTGCTCGGGGGCGTCA
>Ga0208767_1001862_pt1 | contig 16367 bp, 20 predicted proteins | sample VirMetDEL_Mar_21_FD_184514 | JGI IMG/M metagenome (GOLD analysis project Ga0208767, IMG submission 184514) | Aqueous microbial communities from the Delaware River and Bay under freshwater to marine salinity gradient to study organic matter... | ecosystem: Environmental > Aquatic > Marine >... | reverse complement strand
CTTCAAGGTGGATGCTCCTGTCTTTGTAGCCCGACAACTGGTGAAGCATAAGTTCCTACGCTGGAACGAGGTGAGCCGTAGGTACGTTGATGAAGAGCCTGACATCTACAGCCCTGACTTCTGGCGCACTCGACCAGACAACAAGAAGCAGGGTTCTGGTGATGCCTTTGAACGGGACCACCAGCAATTCCTGCAATCGCAGTATGTAGAGATTATGGACCGTGTGCTGTATATGTACGAATATATGACAGCCTATGGTGTAGCACCAGAGCAAGCTCGTATGATGCTACCACAGTCTATGATGACCTCTTGGTGGTGGTCAGGTAGCCTAGATGCCTTTGCAGATATGTGTAAGCTCCGTTTGGGGCCTGACAGCCAAGCAGAGACCAGAGAGGTAGCAATACAGATTGCAGAGTATATGACTGACCTGTTCCCCATATCTTGGAAAGCACTAATGGAGAAGACTTAATGGCTTGGACAATCATCACTCAACCTAACTGCCCTGCCTGTCAGAAAGCTAAGGAGACCTTAGAGGTCTATGATCGACCATATCAACAGTTTGATATAACAGAATACAGGAACAAGTTTATGCGGAACATGATGAAGTGGTCTGGGTTAGACACTGTTCCTCAGATATGGAACCATGAGGGAGAGTATATAGGTGGCTACCAGGAGCTAGTAGAATATGGAAAAGACTAACTACGCTAAGTTCGACAAGGTTCGCTACGACGAATTTGATGGCAAGGCAAAGAATGCTCTAATTAGTTATTTGGAGCAGGAAGGCCATACAATCAAGAGGGTCAAGGAGGACTATTGTGCAGACATAGTGTCCATCAAAGACGGGGAGACCTTCTACAGTGAGGCTGAAGTTAAAACGGCATGGGAAAAGGAGTGGCCAGAGGGGTGGGAAGAGTTACGTATCCCCGGTAGGAAGGCGAGGCTCCTCCAGAAGCACGCAACGATTACGTTCTACGTATTTCGTAGTGACCTCAAAGAGTGTTGGGTCGTCCGAGGAGACCAACTGACTTTAGATACCCTAAAGGAGGCCTATGGGCCAAAGATCACTAAAGGGGAACTGTTCTTCCATGTCTATGTCAACGAAGCGAAACTAATCCGGTATGACGAAAACGTCTGGGCGGAAGTCGTCCAAGAAAGTGCAGCTACCAAAAAGACCGCCACTGGAACCAAAGACGGAAAGGCAAAGGCTGTACCTAAACGCACTAAGAACAAGCCCACAGACGATAGTACTGGGGCCAGCGGGGACGGGTAAGACCTACATAGCGGCTAGTTATGCCTCTCAGATGTACTTAGAGAAGGGCATAGATAAGATTGTCATAACTAGACCGCATGTCTCTGTAGGCAAGGAGATAGGGTTCCTCCCCGGCAACGTGCTAGAGAAGGCTACCCCCTGGGCCATGCCAACCCTAGACGTTCTGGAACAGTGGATGGGGAAGGGTGTACTCGAAACCTCGTTAAAGAACGGGAATATCGAGATAGCCCCCCTAGCCCTGATGAGGGGTCGTAGCTTTGAGAACAGCTTTATCATTGTAGATGAGGCACAGAACATCACTACCCATGAAATCAAGATGCTGTTGACCAGGGTAGCAGAAGGCTCTAAGATTGTGCTTAATGGGGATGTTCAACAGTCTGACCTTAAAGAAGCTAACGGTCTGGCAAAGATTGTAGAGCTTAGTAAGAAGTACGGAGTGAATGTCCCTGTTATCGAGTTCACTCTAGATGACGTAGTAAGGAGCGAAGTATGCAAGCAGTGGATATCAATCTTCATGCAGGAAAAGATTTAAATGGAACTCACTCATGCTAAATTCCCCTCTTGCCGAGAGCAGGGCTTTTCTTACGACACGAAAAAACAGCGAGGTTTTTGTTACGCTTGTGCAAAACCCTATACAGAGGAAAACATGGACAAAGACTTAGACGACGAAGGCTTTCAGTTGACACACCCAGACCTGAACAACACTGACGATATCATTGTTAAACCTAGTCACTACACAAAGTATAAAATTGAACCTGTGACCTTCATAATGGTCAACCGCCTACCATTTGAGGTTGGGAATATAGTTAAGTATGCGTGTAGAGCGGGGGACAAGCTGTACCCAGATCAGGACTACACTCAGTCCCGTATCACTGACCTACGCAAGGTCATGCGTTACGCAGAGATGGAAATAAACAGGTTGGAGGATAAAGAGGTCTTGTGAAAATTGTCGCCACACTTATTGGTTTGTTGTGCAGCAGTGTTGTTGCAGCAGACCCCACAACAAAGGCCCTCGCTGATATCCGTGACGTGGCCTCCCTGATTGCAGCAGACTTTAACAAGTGTGGTGTTGTCCAAATGGAAAGAGCCATCGACTACCTTGGGGCTATGTCTACGATCATAGCGGCAGAAAACCCAGAGGTATCTCAGTCTGAGCTTGAGATAAGCCAACTGATGTTCTTTGAGGAAGCCTACATGATTGCTGAGGGCTTTATTGAGAAGAATGGGTGTTCTAGGATGAATGAGTTGATTGATTACTACTCTGGGGGCATGAGTTACACAGAGTATGTCTGGGACTTCTACACGCCACTGGAGGCTCTATGAAGGCATACAACCTAAAGAAGTTTAAGAAGCTCGTAGAAGGCTCTGATATGGTGTACGGTACAGTAAGCCTCAATGCTGCTGTAAGAGTGCCGGTCAGGATCAGGAAGAAGACCTTGCTCAAGTATCTGGAGGAGATTACCCCCGGTACTTGGGCAAATGAGCTTGTGATATACGCAGAAACAGGGACCAATCCCAAGGGAAATAAGATCCTGAAGCTGGTCTAGTTGTTCGCCGTTGATTTGTAGAAGACAGTATGCAGGACCGGGGGGCAGTACCCCGCACCTCCACCATAATAACACCAGGGTATGCTCTACTCGAAAGGTTCGGATATGTCCTCCGGGTGCCAAAGTAGAATATCCTACTAGGAAACAAGTCTTGGGTGTTATTATGATGGGGGTGAACTAGGATCGACTGGTGCTAGATGCTACAATGAGGCAACCGAGTGGTTCCGTAAGAACCAACCACGATAAGTGCTAACAACTATGTTGCACCTTCCCTCGCTGTAGCAGCGTAAGGGACGGGCCTATTTCGGGGGGCCTTGGAACAGAAGGGGGCTTCGGCTCCCACCCGATACATTCTCTCTCCAAATAATAATGAGGAAAACATGGACCGTATTATGGTTGTGATTGCCAGCTTATTTGTAGCTGGTACGGCAGTAGCACAAGATGCTCCTGTCAGCGTAGGAAATACCTATGTCGAGCTTGGCACTACGTTTGAGAACGAGACTTTGGTGGCTATTGGTACTGGCGTAGGTGCCGGTGCTGTATCTGCTTATGGTGAGTTGTCCGGCTCTACGGACGGTAATTTTCAAGCACGGGCTTATACTGATGCAGAGTTTGGCAGCTTCAAAATCACCCCTGGCCTTAACTACCACTGGGGTGCTGATGGGGGTGACCTTGTAGGTTTCGGTGAGAACAATGAGTGGGGTGACATAACGGGCGACCTTGAGGTATCTGTTCACCCCGGCCTTGTGGGTGGTGAGTATGTATTTGCTAACACGGCTGTTGGGCTTGATGGCTGGTCTCTCGATTGGGCTGGCGGAGAAGTTGGCGCTGGCTACAAACTGGATCTGGCCGAGAATGTCTATGTAGATGGTCGGGTAAGCTGGTCCTACGATGACCAGTTTGAGTCTGGTGACCGTCGCTTCATAGCGGGCTTTGGCCTTAAGTTCTAAGCTACCCTAAATTTAGGCACAAAAAGACCCCCGTAGGAATCAACCTGCGGGGGTTTTAGTTTGACTAATCTACTTCTTAATTAATAGTGTTCTGATTAGCCACCCTATAGGATTAAAGATGGTCCGTAGTATCTCACCAGGAGACGGTAACATCCAACCCAATATCAACAGTCCTAATAACATCCAGTTAGTCTGTGTGATGTTAACGATCCCAGCTATGGGGGCCGCTGCACCACTGACTTCTGATAATATCTCCGTAGCCTGTTCAATCTGAGCATTGCCTGTAGTCTCTGCTAGGATTGTAGCTCCTTGGGTGACTAAGCCCAGAGAAGCACAACCACTCAGAAGGAACACGGCTGCGAAGCTGGCTGCGAGGAATTTAATTATTGTCATAGGACCGTCTCCGTAGCAGTTCTTCTAAGTGCAGGATTGTGGCCTTAGCTTCGGCTAGTGCCTCCCTGAGTTCTGCTATCTCTCGGAGAAGGGATTCTTTCTGGTAGTTAAGTTTGCCTACTTGTTCGGAAAGTGTGTCGATCTGGTCTTGTAATGTCCTGCGGAATTCTGACCGTCTCTGATGCTCAAGATCTGCCCTGCTCTGTAGGTACTTCCACAGACCCATTGAGGACAGCAGTGCCACTATAATCGGTACCCCCACCATCGTTAATATCTCTATTATCATCTGGCCTCTCCCTAAGCTCAAAATGAGGATAGTCCTTAAAGGTTTTCCAATCACCACCCCAGACTATCGGTATATCTAAGATGTCGGATGCTTTCTTCATTGCCTCTGCTATCGGCTCAAAGGCTTCTCTATCCCACCTAACAGGGATTGGTACTACATCAACTGCATGACCTGTAAGGTGCTTGGACTTCATGGTCTTACTAAAACCATTGTTAAAGTAGTCTCTTTGTTCTTCTATAGTTCTAAGACCGTCAGTGATCTCAAAAGGAACTTCAGATATCAGTCTAGCTAGAAACACCACTTCGTACAGGTCATCATGGATTTCACTAAGGTGTGTTTTGCTGCGTTTCGAGAACTCTTTCTGTTCTGCTACAGCAAACAGGGCGAACAAAGATGCCCAAAAGATCCCGGCAAAAATTAGGATGGTGGCTCTGGCCATACTACATTCCTTGGGTCTGTGGTGTTATCCGGTAGGTCTCGGAGTTGCTGACGATAGGTAGCCCAAGCTGCACTGTCTACAGGTGCGTCCGGTGCTTGAGTCCAGTCACAACCTTGTAGCAGAAAGTTCCTGCTGTTGCGCAAGTTTACCCACGCTTTGTGGGTGGCTTTAGCCTCAATCTCAGAGTCGGATTTTGGAACAGCAACACCGTCTACAATGTTATAAGTGTCAAAATCCCAATGGCCTTCGATACAAGGTTCATTTAAGTGCTTGTCTTCGGCAAAAGCTAAAAAATGACAGATAATCCTGCCGGTTTGTTGGTCATACTGTGTGTACTTGATTTGGCTCATTAGTTGAAGAACCTCCAGACAATTATGCGAGCTTCGTATTCGTCATCTGTGATATTCTCGCCGAGATAAGAAAGCTGTACGTTAAATGACCCAGATATATTAGCCTTCCCGCCAATAAGAGTTTGAGTCCTAAAGACGCCTCCCCCAGCATTGCCAAGATCAAATCCATCAACATTAGTGCCGTCGATTGTTAAGGTAGCTTCTATACCAGAGCTGGAAGTGGAAGTCCCAAAGACCACTAATTTTGCGGTTACTAATACGAAAGCATCCCCATTAGCGGCAGCGCCGAACGTTGGCGTAGTAAACGTACCGCTTGAAGAGGTGACGGTACTAAAAGGGATATAATTACCAGTTGCAACATAAGCCCCCTGTATTAACTTACCAGAGGTAATAGTGGCATCAGCAATCTTAGCAGCCGTGACATCCAAGTCTGCAATCTTGGCCGTAGTAACAGCAAGGTCATAGAGCTTTTCTGTGGTGATTGCTTGTGCTATAATATCGTCTGTATCAGCACGTTTAGTGGTAGCACTAATAGGCCCAGCTAGACCGCCGAGAGGGTTGTCTAACGTGTCATATGCTTGCGCCCAATAGTATCTTGTATCGTTAGCACCGAGTCCCGTAAAGTTGTAAGACTGCCCTGTTACATTAATCGTACTAGCACCAGAAATGGTACTGTTAGTGTCAAAATACACTTTGGTGTAGTTGTAGTTGTTATTGACAGGGTTAGTCCAGTTTACAGAGATTTCTCGAATACCACCAGATGCAGTCAGTCCAGTAACGTCCGTAGTAGAGCTTACGTCACCAACTAAAACCTCACCCAAGGCTCCGGGCAAGTTTGTGTTGTCAGACTCAAAGCCTGTTACGTTCTGAAACTCATCATAAGTGGTGGTCGTAGTCTCTCTGAGAACAAGGTCAACCTGTAGCTTGTTATCTTCAATACTTAGACCCCATGCTACAACCTCAAACAGTTTGTTGGTCCAGCCAAAGCGAGTGTTCGTAATATTGACTGTGTCACTTACCTGCAAAGGAAAGGCATTAAGACCAAAGCTACCAACAACCGTGATCTGGCTGCGGTTCTTCTCTAGGGCAATGTTGGCCAACCTCTGAGCCTGTTCTGGCGTATCAGTAAATGGCAGTGCCAAGTCCATAGAGCTTTCTTGGCCACCGTCTACAGTGACAAAGTTGGTGCTGGTCACCGTAGGATAGTCAGTAAACTGGTAGTTGCTCTTCGGCCCCCTAAAGGTGCCTCTTACGGCATTAAAGTTATCCCTACGAGAATGTCGGGTTGACACAGACAAAGGAGACCGCAGATCATCTTCAGTCAGTGTGACAGTGGCACTTACATCCTTACCAGCCTTTAGACGCCACTTACCTTGAGCATACCACAGGTAGCCAGCACAAGAGGTCATAAGCTGTGCAATAACGTCCACAGGAGGCTGAGAGGTCAGCCAAGCGCCATTACAAGTGTACCTGTCACCATCCGTCACAGACTCTTCAGAGACACTAGCAGCAGTGCCTATAAGGTCGTCATCAATGTTAGCGTCTTCCTCACCTAAGCCATAGATGCTGTTAGTGAGAAAGTCTCGGACTATCAGTGCAGGGTTGTTGTCATACTGCCAAGTTCCCGGCTGGTCTGCCCTGTGAGTAGAAACCCCAAGGCCAGAGTCATAGGCACTGGAGGTGCTGTCTTTACGAGGATCATAGACTTTCTTACCCTGAATAACAACAGAAATCTCGGGAAGACCCTCTTCCCATACGTCATCAGCGTACTCAAAGACGATTGCTAGGTGAGCAATACCCCTAAGAATATGATTGTTAGTCCACTTCGTGCTGAAGTTTGTCAGACCAGATCCGCCTAGACTTGCGGTATGATCCCCAAGAACTCTTCGAATCTTGATGTAATTGTTAAACTTGTTTGTGGCACTGCCTACAGCAGCACCCTTTTCGTCAATCTCTTGGGCAGAGGTTACGTTGTCCCCACTAATGGAAAGTAGATACTTACCCATGTAGATTTGAGAGAAGGCATTGATCTCATGTCCAGCAAAGGCAATGATGCGGCTAAGGTACTTGTTATTAGTACCACTAGCGTCATCAAAGACAATAGCCCCACCAACCTTAGTTTGTCCGTAGATTACTTGGTGATGTAGTGCAGCACCTCTTCGATTTACTGTGTAGCCACCAAATTTAGGCTCCGTACTGGGACCGATAGAAGTAGGCCCCATAGCGCTATTTAAGGCATCTGCTGTGGCTTGCTTGGCAAGATAGCTGCTGGCAAACCCACCAACAAACCCTACAGCCCCAAGGATCAAGGCACCCTTTACACCACCCCTGAGAAAACCAGAAGCAGCACCACTTAGGCCACCAATGAGACCTCCTACAAGGCTCTGACCCATATTAGTCTCCTATATATTTAGAATAGATGCGCTCAACTAAAGAGAACTTTAGGAACTGCATCAGATTGTCGAAAGGTGCATGGACCTTCGTATTGATAGCCAAGACTGAGACGCCATCTTCTTTAAGACACTTCTCTGCGAACTGTATCAGCTTGATACCAGTGCGACCTTTCCTATAGTCGGGATGTAGGAAAACGATGTCATTAGAGGCGAAGAGGTGGTCCTTGTAGTGGAGGTTTCGTTGAACTACCACAACAAAGTAGCCTACCAGCTTATCACCTTCTCTGGCTGTAAAAGCCTTGAGCATTCCCTTTTGCTCTAGTTCGTGATAGGCATCCCAGTCTGGGTTTAGCTTAATCTTGTCTTTGTTAAGGGCAATATCTTCCCAATGCTTTTGTATCAGGGGTCGGATGTCGTCCTCAACCGTAGCTAAGAACTCTTGTTGATACCTCACTCTGGAGTAGCCCCCCATATGATCTTCTTGGTCTGTAGACCTGCTACAAAATCTAAGCCCTTGTCAGGTGTACTTCCTGCTCCTGCTGTAGGGTAAGTGTCTCTCTGGTAAGCAGAGGTATAGCGAGTGCCAGCAGGACGCTCTAAGGCTACCAGCTTGTTCTCCACAGTCAGGGTAATGGTCGTAGAGTCTGGCCCCTCGTCAATGTTCATCTGATCCATATAGCCAGAGAATATCTCGATATAGTCTGTGGGGTTGTCCATCACACCAAAGTAAATCTTACACTCTCGGCCTTGGTATGGAGTAGCTAAAGCCTTAACGAACAAAGACCCGCTGGCATTGTCAATACCACTGAGGGAAATAGTGGCTCCCCTAGCGGAAATATCCCCAGTCTCCTCAATAGGGTCAATCTGTAGGAACTCCCCTGCACCAGCGTAGTCTTTACTGTCAATGGTACGAGTGCCTATACCATTCCAGAGATACACTTGATTAGGAGAGTCAAACAGAAGATCAATAGCAAAGAACGGCTGAATAACATCAGCCGCCAATGCCGTAGTGATTGTCGAGTTTAGTGACCTGCTCATTTGATTGCAGTCTTAGCCGTTACTCGACCGTAGACAGCCAATGCACCACCACCTACAGTGATGCCCTGCATGACAAGTTCTACGATCTGTGCCTGAGAGGCTGCGTCAAGATTAATGCCAAAGCTGGCTAAGGTAGAGGAGGCGAGCATGAGAATCACCCCCCATACAGTCTTGGACATAAACCATTTCTTTTGGTCTAACATAGTATTATCCTTTTAAATTATGTGTAGGTTGTTGTATCTTCGCCTGACGAAACACTAGCGTTGTCTGGGAAGGAACGACCAGTCCCCCAAATAACTCGTACAGCGCCGTTAGCACCCTCACCAGCACCGTTGCCCATCAGAGTACCGTTCCTATAGCCAGCGGCACCGCCAAACTTACTACCTGTCAGGCTGCTGTCGCTGTAGTGTACGCCGTCTTCACCGCCTGAGCCACCGTGACCACCGCCATTGCCATTATTACTGGTGCCGTTACCACCTGTGCCACTGTCACCTTCACCATAGACGCCAACGCCGCCACCAGAACCAGCATAGTAGCCACCGCCACCACCACCGGCCCCACCAGAGCCGTCAGAGCCAATATAGTTAGTGTCGTTATTATTAGAAGCGCCTGCTCCACCAGCGCCAGAATAACCACCAGCGCCACCGCCGCCACTGAACTTACCAGTACCTCCGTTACCGCCATTGCCGCCTCCAGTGCCAACGTAAGAGCCGCCTGACCCCGGAGTGGTGTTGTTAGTAGCATTTTGTCCAGACTTACCCACACACGTCGAGGTGTCCTTGAAGTAACTGTCTGTACCGTATGTACCCGCAGCGGCAGTTGGAGCCTCCCCGACCTGCACGGTAATTGTCTGACCGGGAGTAACCGAAATGTTATTCTCCCAGCCGAGACCACCGCCGCCACCACCGGAGCTTTGAACGCTTGTCTGCCATCGTCCACCGCCCGGACCAACACACACGACACTAACGCTCGTAACGTCATTCGGCACAGTCCAGCTATGGCTACCAGTTGCCGAGAAAAGTACACCTCCTAATGGTCCATCAGCAGAATCATGGAGTTCGACTTCTAGGTAACCCGAGATTGCAGTAGGTCTATCGTCACTTGTGTATGAGAAGTCTATAGAATGATCCGATGCAGTGCCGTTATACAGCTTGTATCCAGAAATACTTCTCCAATCTGTGATGCCAGTATCTTTGGTCTCAAACTGACTCGTAAGGTTTGAGCCTGATGTAAAGGCTACATCCTCGTTTTTGTTACCGGCAGCAGCTATTACGATTGTAGCATCTGCTGTAGAGCTACTTGCTGACACACTTTGGGGTGTAGACGGGAAGTTGTTTGCATCATTCTCAGTGTTAAACGTAGAAGGCGTCACCGAGAAAATTGACCCGCCAGAAGGTCGGAAGATCGAGACATGTATCGCAGAGTTATTGGCATTGCTCAGGCCAAAATCAACAGTTGTCTCGTTGCCATCTGCAATCCTGTAAGAGAACCGCTGCCATACTGCGTTTGCTTGAGATTCATCAATCTTTGTAAAGCCAGTTGGTGGTGAGCCGGGGCCGGGAGGGCTGCTGTCACCCGTGTTGTCACCATGCTCCATACAAACCAGAAGGTCTCCTGAAGAAACAGCAGAGGAAATATTAACGCTGGCGCTAGTACCGTTTTGAATGTCCGTAAATTCTGACACGAAGGAAAGGTAAGAAAAAGGAGTACCCGGAGTGCTAGGAGTATTTCCCGGTAACGTAGGAATTGTGTAAGTTGTGGTTCCTGCTGAAGTCTCTACGGATGCTACAACTGTACTTCCCTTAAATATATAAACAGCCCCCGGCTGACCATCGGTATTAGTCCCCACTGTATTGGTTGTACCATTGCCGCCCTTACCTACTGTACTGGTATGTTTAACAGCAGAAAGCCCCGCAGTCTGGTCAACAGCGTTGGCAAAATGGACAGTCCCAGCTTGATAGGAACCTTGATCGGAGGCAGAGCCGAGAACGTAGGTGGAATTAGTGTAAGAACCACCACCGCCGCCACCAGCACCACTTTCCGCACCACCAGTTGCCCCAGAGCCACCAGCACCAGCAAAGTAGCCACCACCGCCACCTCCACCAGCGCCCTCTTGGCCATCGTTGTCGCCAGCGTCACCGCCTTGACCTCCCCAACCTGATGGGTGCGCTGTAGCAGCTTCCCCGGTCCCGAAGAGGGAGTTTTGACCACCAGCACCTTCTCCACCATTTTGAAGATCGTCAGTACCTTTAGAGGGAGGAGAGGAGCTACTAGAAAGCCCTGTACCAGCAGTGGTCTCTGATCCAGACTGGCCACCTTCACCACCGCTACTATCGGCAACATCAGTGGCATATGGGTTTCCCCCACCAATGGAGTTACCGCCACGACCGCCCGTAGCAACAGCAGCGGGGTTAGTCCCAGCCGATCCGCCACCTCCTCCGCCGCCTGCTACAGCTATAACATCGCCGTTCTGGATACGAATGGCAGATGCACCACCCCCAGTACCAGCCGAAGCATAGTCACCACTCGGAGGGTTATTAGGGAAGCCAGTGCCTTTTTGACCAGCACCACCAGCCAGCAATTCAATGGTAGTACCGGCGCTCAGACCCGTAAGAGTTCCAGAAACAAAAGCGCCATTACCGCCAGGACCACTACTCGCATCAGGATCAAAGGTTGCTCCTGTGATCTGGGCAACCCATCCTCCTCCGCCACCAGCACCCCAAATCTCAAAGGTGTAGTCATCAGCGCCAGAATAGCTACCTATTAGAGCTTGCATTATTGTCATTATGTCAGGCCCACACCACTACAGATAAATACGTTTGCATTGTTTGTGTCATCTACGCAGATTAAGGTTGCAAGCCCGTATGCCGCCAATGCCCTTGTTCCAGTAGTTGTACCTCCCGCCAGCCTAAGAGTGACGTAAGATGCTGGTTCGGTGATGTCTTTAGAACTTGTAGTGTTATTAAAGATTGTGATTGCGTCACCCACAGAGAATACGTTAGCAGGGACAGTGATATTAGCTGCAAGAGGGACATACTTTCCTGCGTCACCAATTACTAGGGTGCCTGTTGTTGCACTTTCGGGTATGTCCCGTACATCACCCTTGCCATCTTGAATAACACCGGCAGAGCTTGTCTTAACCGCCCTACTGGAAGTGCCATCATCTGCAAAGATGGTAGTGTCAGTCAGGTCTATATCAAAGTCAGTCCCGGTAAGACTGAGACCATCTCCTGCGGTATACTCTGTGTTAGTGTCGGTAGAGCTAATTGTGCCATCACCAGCAATAGTGATGTTAGTGCCAGCAGTCAGTGCAGCTACAACATTAGCGGTGTCGGTTACGTCAGCAAGGGCCTCGATCCCGTCTAGCTTAGTGCCATCTGTTGCTACGTCACGGCCATCTACAGTCCCACTGAGCAGGATATTACCAGCTACATTTAACCCGTTGGTTATGTCCCACTCGCCGTTGGTTTCGTCCCAGCTAATCGTAGCATCTGAGCTACCTACATCAGGACGACTAACCGTAATACCAGCACCATTGTTCTGGCTGTCTGCTGTGGCAGCAGCGCCTAAAACTATGTTCTTGTCGGCAACCTCTACAGTGGTAGAATTAACCGTAGTGGTTGTACCATCTACTTGCAGGTCACCAGCGATAACCACTTTGCCTGTGTTGTCACCAACAGCAGAGGGGTCAATCGTAAAGGTAGCAGGACCAGCTAAGTAGCCCGACAGGGTTGCATTACCAAATTGTACGTTGTCTGTGGTGCCTACATCCTGACCAATGGCAATGTCACCGTTAGTGATGGTAACACCAGTTCCACCTGTAAAGTGCGCTCTGGTCTCAGCAGCAGAGGGGCCAGTATAAGTAAATACACCAGTGCTATTATCGTAGGAAAATCCCCCATCCCCACCTGAGAAAGTGGCGGACACAAGCCCCCGTACCTCGGCATCAGTACGCTCAGTAAAGCTGAAGACACCTGTGGTGTGGTTGTAGCTTAGGTCTCCAGAAGCACTTACGAGTCCTCGTACCTCTGAGTCTGTCCTTTCAGTAAAGCTAAAGACACCTGTACTGTTGTTGTAGCTAAGATCACCAGAGACAGAGAATAACTGTCGTACCTCGGCATCAGTACGCTCAGTAAAGCTAATGATCCCTGTGTTGCTGTCGTAGCTAAGGTCTCCACCAGCAGACAAGTGCGCCCGTACCTCAGAAGCTGAGGGGCCAGTATAAGTGAATACACCTGTACCACTATTGTAGGAAAATGAGCCATCGCCACCAGCATCAGTTGCACTTACACGACTACGAACCTCAGAGTCTAGGTCGCTAGTAACTGGTCTGTTGTTACTGTCACCAATAAAGATGTTGCCGTCATTAAGGTTCGGAGTGGCATTAGTACGACCTGCACCACCAACTTTAATCGTCATGTTAGTGGTGGGAGTTGCTCTTTCAATCTTACCTATGTTCTGGATAAGGTTAGCTTCACCAGAGGGAGATACATTCGTCAGCTTACCAGCTTCGCTAGAGCTTACATAGACCGTATCCCCGAGTGAGAAAGTGATCCCAGTCTCACCAAAGTCTGCTACGTCAAGACCAGTCAGGCTGCCAAAGGTGTCAACTGTGCCATCAGCAGTATCTGCAATATCTGCTTTAACGAGGCCGAAGGCTGGCATAGTGCTGCTACTGTTGGCTCTGGCAAGACTGACTTCAGGGGTGTTGCCGTTAAGGCCGCTCACATAAACCACAGACCCTTTCTCAAGGGTAGCACCTGTACTGTTTTTAACGGTAAAAGTCAGGGTGTCTGCACTAGCGGCATCTACATTAAGGGCATTGATAAAGTCCTCATCTACACGGGCATCAATAGCTGCATTGGCTCTTGTGTCTGTGTAGTAGAGGTTCGTTGTGCCTTCAGAGAGATCATCAGTGTCTTTAGTGGCAAGGCGAGTGTCAAAGGCACTGTTGGCTCTAGCATCAGTATAATAGAGGTTAGTGCTGCCTTCCGAGACATCATCAGTAGTGGCAGTATCATCTAGCTTACCGTCTAAGGCTGTCTGAAGACCGTCTACATTGCTAATAATATGGTTGTGGCTATCGTCTGCTACAGTTGCAGTAATCGTAACATCTGCTGAACCGTCAAAAGACGTAGAGCCTGAGAGGTCTCCACCAAGGGAAATAGTACGAGCCGTAGCAAGTCGAGTAGCTTGGTCGGCTGAGGATACAGCATCGTTAATCTGAACATAGTCGGAGCCAGACCAGCGATAGATGTCTCCCGTAAAAAGGTCTACATAAATCTTACCAGTCTCGCCAGTAGCCGGGAAGCTGGCGTAGTTAGTATACTCTTCTACATCGTCTACATAACTGGGAAGTTGGCTTGCAGGGACAGTACCATTGATCAGAGTTGCATAAGTGCCAAGGTCGCTAATCTGGCTTTCAGTGATGCTCAGAGCAGCTTCGTGAGCCGTTACGTCGCTCTCAGTTACAGTGTAGTCGGTAATGTAACTAGCGCCGTTAGTAAGCTGATTGTTGTTAGTAGGGATGTCGCTTGTTTTGGCAAGGGTGCCAGTGCCAGACGGTATCGTATGCGTATTGAGAGAGGTAGCAGTAATGCCACCTACAGAGATGTCATTGGTAGTCGTATTGCCATTAGTGGTAATATCATCAAGAGTGTTAGTAGCCCCAGAGACAGTAACAAAACTGAAGGTATCATCACCATCCGCCTGTAGGAGTTGTCCAACAGTGGCCGTGTCTGCATTGCCTACATCTGTAAGACCAGCAAGGGTGGTTGTCCCGGCAGGACCAGCAGGGCCTTGCGCACCCGGCTCACCCCTTGGGCCTAGAAGTTCAAGTACGGACAAGCTAACAGGGGCTTGAGGCGTAACGTCCAAGACAAGGTTGTCTGAGCCTAGAGTTAGAACATCTGCGTTAGCACTATTAACCGTTAAAGATAGCTCGTACTTAGCCATTAGACCCTCGTAATGTCTTTGATTACATCAATTTTGAACGTCTCAGAAGAGCTAGTCTCACTGTCGCCATCAATAAGTTGCACGTCACAGTCATATTTACGAGTATCCCACTCTGCTGTAGCAGTAGAGGACGCAGACAGTTTGAATTGGCCAGACGAGGCATCAATCAAAGCAAAAGTAAGACTGCCGTTGAAGTTGTTAGTGGTCAGGAGAGCGTCCGTAGAGTCTCTCAACTGACTGGTGATTGTGTAGTTGGTGATGTCTACAGCCGACCCATCCCGCTTAAGCTGGAAGGTAAGCTCTAGTGTATCACCCTTCTTATGAGTAATGGTTGCCATTTATTTATACCTCAAGTTAGGTCTAGGGCAAAAATGTTTACGACTTGCTGAGTTTCATCAGGTGAACCTGAGACTGTAGTATTTGTCCACGCTGTCCCTGCACTCTCGACCAAGTATCCCCAAGCTATTTCATCGTCATTGTTACTAAAAGACCAGCCACTTGCCCCCGAAGTTAGGGATAAGTCCAACGTATCATTAAAACCAACAGCCTCTGGGCGAGCGGAGGCGGCTGCAAATGAAAGACGAATGCCGGGATTAGGTGCGGCTGCTAATCCGTTTAAAGAGGTGCTTACAGCGACTACGTCCCTCGCAATGCTTTGCCCTGCTACCGAAACTGTGCTAAACGAGTCTGGCCTAAAGGCGGAGCATCTTGCAGCAACAGTGTCAGTACCGCTGTCGGAGGCAAAAGTCACCCTTATTGAGTTCGCAGAGCCATCGTGCAGAAGGTAGAAAGACGCAAAGTTTGGGCGAGCAAGAGCAGTAAAAGAGCTTACGAGAGTCGATGCATTTGAGTTGTTGTCAACGGCACTTACTGCGGTAGAAGAAACAATTCGTGTTGCCCCATTAATAACCAGCAAGTCACCTGATGAAGCGTCTGATGGGATACTTACATCTACATAGCTTAGGGTATTGGAGGTCTCAAAAGCGGTCTCTGTTCCAACAAACTGAAGAGGCGCTGAAGGTGGCAGATAACCCATCATCAGTGCTTGTGCTAAAGCCATTAGCTAAGTCCCGCTCCACCAATAACAAACACGTCAGCATCTGTTACATCAGCTACACACATGATGCTACAGACACCATACTGAGCCAGAGTACGGTCTCCTGTATTAGCAGTCCCAGCCTGACGAAGTGTTACGTTAGTTCCTTGAGTGATGGTCAGGGTGCTTGTGGAGTTGTTGTAGACAGTGACTACATCACCAACAGAAAACACGTTAGCAGGCACAGTGACACCAGTGCCAGTGGGGCTAGAGATGGAAATATGGTCACCAGCATCATTGATGTCTAGAGTGACCGTGCCTGTGTCGATGTTCTGTGGTATATTGCGGCCACCGTCAGCACCATCTGCTCCATCAGCACCATCAGCACCAGCCGGGCCTTGAATACCTTGAATGCCTTGGATACCCTGAATACCTTGCGGCCCCTGATCTCCTTGAGGTCCAGTGGGTCCAGTGGGTCCAGTAGCGCCGGTATCGCCCTTACTACTGAGGACACCTATGGTAATCCCCTGTTCCCCCTCTAGGGTGGTTCCTGCAAGGGACGTGTTAACTGTAGCAGTAAGATTGAACTTAGCCATTGTTAGTCCCTCGTAATATCTTCAATAACAGTGATGGTAAAAGTATCAGAGGAACTTACCGAATCTGGCGTAGTAGAGGTGTCGGTGAACTCTACATCTACGTTCAACACACCA